>CENP01055358.1_pt1 | contig 10403 bp, 11 predicted proteins | sample 361281 | NCBI WGS metagenome assembly CENP01 (sample SAMEA2591122, study PRJEB7988) | marine metagenome | biome: marine biome (ENVO:00000447); feature: deep chlorophyll maximum layer (ENVO:xxxxxxxx); material: saline water (ENVO:00002010), including plankton (ENVO:xxxxxxxx) | depth 70 m
TCTAATCTTTTTTGAAGTGTTTTTTTCTGTTCCTCAGCTAACGCGATATTACGCTTTGAAGAGCGAACTGCAATCCCATTAGGAAATAGAAAATTTCTAGCATAACCAGGTTTAACATTTACAATATCGCCAATTTCACCTAATGAATCATGTTCTTTTAATAGTATGACTTCCATAATTAACTCTCAGTGCTTGTATTAGTGTAAGGCATCAAAGCTATATTTCTCGCTTTCTTAATAGCTCGAACTAATTTTCGATGCATCTTTGCGCTTGTTCCGGTTACTCTTCTAGGCATTATTTTTCCCTGATCAGTAACAAATCTTCTTAAAAGCTTCACATCTTTATAATCAATCTCTGAAATGGAATTTTCTTTAAAATAGCAATATTTTCTTTTACTTTGGAATGCCATTACTCGTTCTCCTCATTTTCCTCTGTTTGAACTTGTTCTTCTGCTTCAGTTTCTTGCTCCGGTTCGTTAGACTCTTCTTTTTCGATTTCTTGTTTAATTTCGCTTGGTTCTTCTACTTCAGTTTCTCTAGCTGCATCATCAGATGGTTTATCTTTTTTTTCAGAGCTATCTTTAGGGGGGTCTTTTTTCTCCTCTTCACCTGAAGATGCTTTTTCTGTCTGCTTACCAGGTTTATCCTGCAAAGCAACTGTTTGATTTCTTAAGATTGGCTTTTGCAAAACCATAAATCTTTCAAACTTGTCAAGATTTTCGGATGAGTCTGTTTCAAAATGCAACAACACATAGGAACCATACTTGTGTTCTTGGATATTGTAAGCCAATCTTTTCTTACCCCACACAAAATGGTTGATAGTTTTAAATCCAAACTCTGAAATAGTTTCAGTAACTGTCTTCATAACATCATCGAGTTTTCCTTGCTCGAAATTTGGATTAACTATATATAAACTTTCATAATATCTCATATTATATCTCCTTCAATTCTAGGCTATCAATGGTGCAATAACTAATGATACAACCGACATAAGTTTTATTAAAATATTCAGCGATGGGCCTGAGGTATCCTTAAATGGGTCGCCTACGGTATCTCCTACAACCGCAGCTTTGTGTGCCTCAGATCCTTTACCATAAGATTTACCATCAACACTAATACCCTCTTCAATCATTTTCTTTGCATTGTCCCACGCTCCACCTGAATTGGATTGAAAAATTGCCATTAAGACGCCAGAAACGGTAACGCCTGCTAATAATCCCCCTAAAATTTCTGGACCTTGATTGCTTCCTAGAAGCTTTGGAACAAAGCCTACAAGAACAGGCGTGGTTACTGCCAGCATTCCTGGAATTACCATCTCTTTAATAGCTGATTGTGTAGAAATTTCAACACACTTTCCATGCTCTGCTTTTCCGTCTGCGGCCTCAAATATCTTAATGTCTTCCTCTGACCACTTTTCTCCATCATCATACTTTTTTAATACTGCCAGGGCTGATTTTAATTCAGGGATAGTATTAAATTGTCTGCGAACTTCTTCAATCATTGACATAGCTGCACGACCAACGGCCCCCATTGCAAGTGATGAAAAAAGGAAGGGTAACATTCCTCCAACAAACAAGCCAGCCATCACCATTGGATTGGCTATATCAATAGACTGGATACCTGTTTGAACCATAAAAGCTGCGAAAAGCGCAAGTGCTGTTAATGCAGCAGATCCAATGGCAAATCCTTTTCCGATTGCTGCCGTTGTGTTGCCAACCGCGTCTAACTTGTCGGTTCTATCTCTCACTTCTGCAGGAAGCTCGGCCATTTCAGCGATTCCACCGGCATTATCAGAAATTGGTCCATACGCATCTACTGCAAGTTGGATGCCGGTATTTGCAAGCATGCCTAAAGCTGCCATTGCAATTCCATATAGTCCTGCAAAATGGTATGCTCCAACAATACTGCCTGCAATTATAAAAATGGGACCAGCTGTCGATTGCATGCCTACTCCAAGACCAGCTATAATGTTTGTAGCGGGTCCAGTTAATGACTGCCGCGAAATTGAAAGCGTAGGAGAAGTGTTAGTTCCTGTATAATGTTCTGTAATGAGACCTATGCCTAAACCAGCGACCAAACCAATTGTCGAAGCCCAAAAAACACCTAGACTTGTATAAACATTTCCACTCAAAGTAAATGTTTCTGGTAGAAGATTTGTTATCAAAAGAAACATGACTAATACCATTATTGCAGATGACCCAAATTCACCAACATTCAATGCTCTTTGAGGATTACCACCCTCTTTTACAGACACTAAAAAAGTTCCGATTATCGAAACAACTACACCTGATGCTGCTATCATCAAGGGCAAAACAACAAATGAAACATCAAAGCTGCCAAAAGACAAAATGCTTGCCCCTAAAACCATTGATCCTATTATTGAACCAACGTATGATTCAAATAAATCAGCACCCATTCCAGCCACGTCTCCAACATTATCGCCTACGTTATCAGCAATTGTTGCCGGATTTAGTGGGTGATCTTCCGGAATACCTGCTTCAACTTTTCCAACTAAATCGGCACCAACGTCTGCAGCTTTTGTATAGATACCTCCACCAACTCTTGCAAAAAGAGCAATGGATGATGCTCCAAGAGAAAAACCAGATATCACGGTTAATATTCTATTGTAATCATTATCAAAGAGCGAAAGATAAAAGATTAGTAAAACGCTTAAACCAATAACTCCGAGACCTACAACAGACAGTCCCATAACAGATCCGCCTGTAAAAGCAACGTTTAATGCTGGCGCCAAACCTGTTCTTGCTGCATGGGTAGTGCGATTATTTGCTTTTGTTGCGACCCGCATACCTAAAAATCCCGCGAATCCGGAGGTTAATGCCCCCACAATAAATGACAACGCCACTAAAGAGCTTGAATTTGGATTGCCATAGTTTGCGAACCCGAGAAGAAATGCTACAATAACAACGAATACAGATAATACTCTATATTCTGCTTTTAAAAAGGCCATGGCTCCATCAGAGATATCTTTTCCTATGCGTTCCATTTTTTCTGTACCTTGATCTTGTTTATTGATCCAGGTTGTTTTCCAAAATGCGAATAGCATTGCTAAAACGCCCGAACAAAAGGTTAAATACAAAAGGTTGCTCACAAAATACTCCTTACGTTAAAAAATTCTTCATGCATTATATTGGTTCATTGTTTTACTCAAACCATCCTGAATAATAGATTCAATAGCATCAGATATTTTCACAATTACCTCATTAGCCACTATTTGATCTTCTTTTCTAAAATCCTTTAAAACATATTTTTCTGAGGGTCTGAGATTGGTTCCAGAAGCAATGCCAAACCTAATTCTTGGAAAACTGTTTGTTCCTAAGCGATAGATAATTGACTCCATGCCCTTATGACAACCGTCGCCTCCAGAAGGTTTGATTCTTATTTTACCGAGCGGTAAATCGACATCATCAAAAATAATAAAGAGGTTCTCTAATTTTAAATTCCACTTTGCAATTAAAGATTTAATTATCATACCGCTATTATTCATTCCAGTTAATGGCTTGATCAATACTATGTTTTTTTCAGTATTTTCTGCAAAAAGATATTGACCGTCACCTGGCAATAAATCCATCTTCCAACGTTTACACAATTCATCAATCACCCAAAAACCTGCATTATGTTTTGTTTGGGCATAGTGACTTCCAGGGTTACCTAAACCTATAAATGAATACATTAAATCTAATCTGAACTTTCATCTTTAGGTTTTTGATCTTCATCGCCATCGGTTTTCTTTTCTTCAGTATCATCTTGCGCTTCTGAAACATCTTCACCTTCTTCATCTCCCTCTTCGTCAGGCACCTCTACTTCAACTTCAGCCGTTGGTGGGGCACAAACTGCAATTGTTGTATCTTCAGGTGATAATAACTCTGTATCATCAGGAAGATTAATATCGCTAGCAAATACAGTACCATTAAGCTCTAAATTAGTGATATCAACATCAATACTATCTGGAACACCAGTCGGCAAACATTCAATATCTATTGCATTAGCTGATTGAGAAACAATACCACCCTCAATAGCTCCAACTGAATCACCAACTAGATTTAGTGGAATACTGAATTTCATCTTCACGTCTCTTCTCACTCGCAAAAGATCTAAATGGATGATTTGTTCAGTCACGGGATGATATTGTGCTTCTTTTACGGTGACATAAATAGTATTTCCATCTAATTCCAATTCAAAAACTTGCTGCCCAGATTGAATAGCTTTATGCAAAACCTTTTTATCAATCGACATGTTTTGATTTTCTTCACCACCGTAATAATAATTTACTGGAATTTTTCCATCTCGTCTCAATTTCCTTGCTGCTGCATTTCCTGTTTTACTTCTTGGTTCTAGATTTAGTTTAAAAAATGATTCCATAATATTTACCTAGTTTAAAATTCGAATAAAGCGCTAACGGATTTGCCATCGTAAACGCGTTTGATAGCTTCTGCAAATACTTCAGATACAGTTACTATTTGCATATTGTCTAATTTTTTGTTTTCAGAGATGGATACAGTATCTGTCACAATGAGTTTGCTTATAGCTGAATCTTTTATTCTGTCGATTGCAGGTCCCGATAAAATAGCATGTGTTGCTACCGCAGTAACGCTTTTAGCGCCATTTTCTATTGCTGAATTAGCTGCATTAACAGTTGTTCCCGCTGTGTCGATCATATCATCAATTATTAACACATCTTTATTTTTCAAATCTCCAATCAGATGCATTACTTGTGCTTTGTTAGGCGCATATCTTCTTTTATCAATTAGAGCAAAATGCATTCCAAGTTTTTTTGCATAAGACTGACTCATTCTAGCAGAGCCCACATCAGGGGACAAAACTGCAGAATTTTCTTGATCAAAATTTAAAGATTTAATTGCATCTAACAGTACCATTCTGCTATAGAGATGGTCAAATGGAATTGTTGCAAATCCTTGTATTTGGGTGGAGTGCAAATCCATAGTGATAATTCGGTCAGCTCCTGTAGCAGTTATTAGATCTACCATCACTCTAGAGGAAATGGGAACACGCGGATTATCTTTACGGTCCTGTCGTCCATAGCCAAAATAAGGAACAACTGCGGTGACAGTTTTGGCTGAAGCCCTAACTGCGGCATCGATTATTAAAATTAATTCCATGATATTTTCAGCAGGGCTATTTGTGGGCTGTATAATAAATACATCACAACCTCTGATATTCTCTTCAAACTGAAGCCATAGCTCTCCATCTGAAAAAGTCTTTATCGTCAACTTTCCAAGGTCTTTACCAAGGTAATTAGCAATATCCTTGCTTAAAGCAGGGTTACTACGTCCAGAAAATATTTTTAACTGATCATTCATAATTTTAATTGCTGGGGCGTAGGGACTCGAACCCCAACTGCCTGGACCAAAACCAGGTGTCCTACCATTAGACGACGCCCCAGTACGATAATTTTAATTGAAAAGTAAGGTTTAATTGCTTAGATAGGCCTGGTAAGAATGGTCAAGTGTGAGTTATGGAAATAGGACGCAGCTTTTTTTGCATAAGCTTTATCGTCAAATACTCCAAACACAGTCGAGCCACTTCCCGACAGACTGGCAAATTTAGCACCGCTATCTAGCAATTTATTCTTGATAGATCCAATCTCTGGATATGCAGGAATCACAATCTTTTCAAAATCATTCTCAAAAAACTTAAATGAGAGAAAATCCTTCCTCATCAAGTCCGCGAATCTAAGTATACTGTTGTCAGATTTCAATTTATTTTTTATTTGACTATATGCCCATTCTGTACTGATTGATACTTTAGGAATAACAAGTAAGATTGTTGCTTCAAGTTTTTTAGTGATTGGTAATAATTTCTCACCCTTTTCTTGCCCTATTTGCGTGCCTCCCTTTATAAAAAAAGGTACATCTGCTCCAATATTAACAGCAATACTTTCAAGTTTTTTATCGTTAAGCCCTAAATTATAAAGTGAGTTTAATCCATTAAGAGTGGCAGCAGCATTTGCAGATCCTCCACCTATCCCACTTCCAACTGGTATTCTTTTTTCTAGAGATATTTTAACTCCAAGATCTTGGTTCAATTCGTGGCATAATACACTATATGCTTTATGACAAAGGTTTGAACTGTCAAGAGGTATCCAGTCCACATCTGACCTTATTTGACATCCTGACTTATGTTTGACTAATTCAATTTTATCACCAAAATCTACTTCCTGAAAAATTGTAACTATATTATGAAGACCATCTGAACGTTTGTTCAGAACTTTTAAACCGAGATTAATTTTCGATTTTGACTGAAAGAGCATTAACTATTTTTTGCTTAATGTTGCAATGGCTTGGCATGCTATGCCTTTACCTTCTCCAATAAATCCCAAATAGTCTGTCGTAGTAGCTTTAATAGAAACTGTACATTTTTCGTTGTTAAGGTTCTCTAAGATATTGATTTTCATTTTTTCAATAAAGCGTGAAAGATTGGGTTGTTGTAATATTATGACAGCATCGATATGTTCAATTTTAAAATCCCGCTTAATTAAATCATTATAGATAAAGCTCAACATTTTAAGACTACTAAAGTTTTTCCATTTTTCATCACTACTTGGAAAGTGTTTTCCTATATCACCGTTTGATGATGCACCTAATATTGAATCAATAATTGAATGGACTAAAACATCTCCATCAGAATGACCAGATATTCCTTTATCAAAATCAATATCAACGCCACCAATTATTAAACTTTCACCTGATTCTAACTGATGAACATCATAACCAATACCAACTTTATACATTTTTCTTAAGCCTTAAGAGCGCTTCTGCCATTATCCAATCCTCTTGCGTTGTAATTTTAAAATTAATAGAAGAATCATTAATTATTTTTACTTGATAACCTGCCTTTTCAGCTAGAGATGAATCATCTGTTGCTAATATGTTTTGTTTTTTTGCTAATTCGTAAGCATTCACAATTACCTCTTTTGCAAATGCTTGAGGTGTTTGAACTTGCCATATTTTTTTTCTATCAATCGTTCTACTAACTACACCGTCTGAGAATTCCTTTAGAGTGTCAGTTGATTTGTGGCCTACTGTAACTGCATCACAGGTCTTAAGTGCATCAATCAATTTCTCAATAAGTTCTCTAGAAACAAAAGGCCTGGCAGCATCATGCACACATACATACTTTGTATTGCTATTTGTTTGAGCTAATGCATTATAGATAGAGCTTTGTCTAGTATCGCCACCTTCAATTATTTTTACTTTTTTCTCAGTTGCAATTAAATCAACAACTGAAGCAATTTTATCAACATCATTTTTCTGAGCAGCAATTATAATATCATTAATAGCTGTTGATTCAATGAAAGGAATTAATGTGTAATAAATCAAAGGTCTTCCATTTAAATCCTTCAATTGTTTTTTTTCGCCAAATCTTTTTCCAGATCCAGCCGCCGGGATAATCGCTGATGCTAGCATTTATGAAATTACATTATCAACATTGCATCGCCATAGCTTAAGAATCTGTAATTATTTTTCTTGGCCTCCCTATAGGCCTTCATAATCAAGTCTCTATCAGCGAAAGCTGAGATCATCATCAATAAAGTGCTTTTAGGTTGATGAAAATTAGTAATCATTGCATCAACCATTTTAAAATCATAGGGGGGGTAAATAAATTTGTCTGTCCATCCTCTTTTTGGCGATACTTGAAATCCAGAAACAGCAACAGTTTCAAGGGATCTAACTGTTGAAGTGCCTACGGCAAACACCTTTTTTCTTTTTTTCTTAGTCTCATTAATCAGCATAGCGGTATCAGGAGAAACTTCAAAATATTCTGAATCCATTTGATGCCGATTTAGATCCTCAACTTGAACTGGACGAAATGTTCCTAAGCCAATGTGTAAAGTGGTATGAGCAGTTCTTGCTCCCTTATTATGCAGCCTTTTAATTAATCCCTCAGTAAAATGCAAGCCAGCTGTTGGTGCTGCGACCGCTCCCCTTTCCTGAGCAAAAACAGTTTGGTACCTAATTTTATCCTTTGGTTCAGATTCTCTTTTGATATATGGTGGTAAGGGAGAGATTCCTACCTTATCAATTACTTCATAAATATCTTCATTTTCATATTCAAACCGAACAACACGCCCACCTGAGATTGTATTATCAATAACATCGCAATAAACGTTCTTGGTAAACATCAACTTATTTCCAATTCGTACTTTTCTAGCCGGCCTAACCATTACCTCCCAAAGATCATTTTCAAGTTCTCTTAAAAGAAAAACTTCGACCTTTGCCTCTGTTCTGTCTTTGTTTGCGTAAAGTCTCGCAGGAAATACTTTTGTATTATTTGTGATCAATAAATCATTTTTCTTAAAATAATCAGGAAGATTTGAAAATGTTTTGTGCTCAATTTCTCCAGTGTCCTTGTGGATTACCATGAGTTTGGATTGGTCTCGACGTTTAGCTGGATATTGAGCTATATATTTTTCTGGAAGCGGGTAATCAAAATCTGCAAGTTTCCATTTTTTCTTTTTTTCAATCATTAAATAACCTTTGTTGTTGTTTTGTTATAGTTTTTCCTAGATGGGAATAAGATTTTTCTTGAGCAATTCGACCACGATTGGTTCTCTGTATAAAGCCCTCTTTTATTAGAAAAGGCTCATAGACATCTTCTATTGTAGATACATCTTCACTTACTGCAACAGCAAGAGAGTTTAATCCAACTGGTCCGCCGTTAAATTTATCAATCAATGTATCTAGTATAGTTCTATCCATTGAATCTAATCCGAATTTATCAATTCCAAGTGTATTAAGAGAGTCCTTTGCAACCTCAGAAGAAATCTTGCCATTAGCTTTAACATCAGCATAATCTCGGGTTCGTCTTAAAATGCGATTAGCTATTCTTGGCGTCCCCCTAGACCTGCTTGCTAATTCAAGCGCACCATCTTTGTCTATCTCAACTTCTAAAATCTCAGCTGAGCGCTTAATTATTTCATATAGATCTTCTTTTTCGTAATAGTCAAAACGCAGTAAAACTCCAAAACGATCTCTTAAGGGTGAAGTTAAGCTTCCTAACCGCGTGGTTGCACCTACCAGCGTGAATGGTTCAACATTAAGCTGGACGCTTCTTGCGCTTGGACCCTTATCAATCATTATTTCAATTTTATAATCTTCCATTGCGGAATATAAATATTCTTCAACAACAGCATTTAGGCGATGTATCTCATCAATGAAAAAAACATCTTTTTCTTCTAAGCTGGTTAAAATACCAGCTAAGTCTCCTGCTTTATCAAGAACTGGTCCAGAGGTTTGTTTTATGTTCACTCCAAGCTCACGTGCGATTATGATTGATAGTGTTGTTTTTCCAAGGCCTGGTGGTCCAAAAAATAATACATGATCTAACGACTCACCTCTTTTGCTCGCTGCTTCTATATACAGCTTTAGGCTGTCAACAATATCCTTTTGGCCAATAAATTCATCCATGATATTTGGCCTAAGAGATTTTTCAACGGCTATATCATCATCAAATGGCTGTGGATCGTTAATGTGGATTTCTGTCAAGGTTAGCTCAAATTATATAAATATTAACAATAGTATATACAGAAACTACAAAAATGATTCAACCGCGTCAAATCTATACACCTGAAATTGGGATAGAGCGTTTTATTAATTCTAGTCTAACAAGCTTTTCATTGGCAAACTTTTTTATGCCGTCCAAAACACTTTTTTCATCCAATTTAGATTCTGCCACAATTTCATCTACTGAACCACCAGTTCTCCACTGGTTATCGTGATCTGGACTCAGGCTATAGGCCTCAACAATTTTATTTGAGATCCAATTGTGCATCAGACGTAATCCGCTATTTGTTATTATCATTGAATCTGCCCATTCTTTATCATTAATAATTTTTTGTTGATACTCTTTTGTTTGGTTACTGAATAATTGCCATGAAATAGCGGATATAATTTTAACGTTTATTCTTTCTTTTTTAAGATGGCCTAAAACTTTTACTACAGAATTTGTAGAGCTGGTACCTCGAACAATCACAACCCCTTTTTTTTCGGTATCACCATCATAATTTTTAATTATATATGCTCCTTTTGATGCATCAAGATGGGACGCCATACCAAGTTTTTTTCTGTCTGGTATTTCAACGGGAGGTCGAGTTAAGTGCAATGCTACAACAGGAACATTAGTTTGCATAGCTGCCGCGAGTGCTGGCGCAACTTCATTATGCTCCCATGGATGAAGATTAATAATGTGACCATTAGGGAATAACTGAGTTACTCCTGGGGCAAAAATTCCAAAATGTGTTCTACTATCCTCTGCAGTTTCAGGTCCTGAGTGACCCGCTACCCATAAAAGCTTACCTACTTTTAAATCTGAGTCCTGCGCTAATTGGCTGAAAAGTCTAATAGGTCCGTATTTCAAATAACTAAA
>CENP01045524.1_pt1 | contig 10402 bp, 26 predicted proteins | sample 361281 | NCBI WGS metagenome assembly CENP01 (sample SAMEA2591122, study PRJEB7988) | marine metagenome | biome: marine biome (ENVO:00000447); feature: deep chlorophyll maximum layer (ENVO:xxxxxxxx); material: saline water (ENVO:00002010), including plankton (ENVO:xxxxxxxx) | depth 70 m
CCCGGAGGATAAAATGGGACTTGATCAGTATGCATTCGCACGCAAAGGCGAGGAAGAAGTAAAACTTATGCAGTGGCGTAAGCACGCAAACCTTGAGGGTTGGATGTCAAACCTCTATTACAGCAGGGGAGGGCAAGGTGACTTCAACTGTGTTGACCTAAAACTCCGAGAGGAGGATTTGGACAGCCTGCAGGAAGAGTATCGAAGCCTTGAAACTTCAAGGGGTTTCTTCTGGGGGGAGTCACACCCTGATGATGACACTGATACGCAGGAGTTTCTTACACTTGCGTACAGGCGGCTCAAAGAGGGTTGGGATATCGTCTACACATCTTGGTGGTAGAGTGAGCCGCTGGCACACCGGCTAAAGTGTGCCATTTATAAATTTTTTGCCCGAGGTGAATAAATGAACACAAACATATACGTTGACATCATAAAGGCGGCTATTATAGTTTCAATTTTTGCTATCGGGTGGTTCGTCATCTATGTGGAACCAAATGATAAATTTTTGCACGAAGTGATGGAGTGTATGGGTGATGAAAGAAGCCGTCAAGCCTATGACAGGTGTGTAGGAAATTAGTTTAGTTTCACACACGTAAGTAAGGGGAGGTGTTATGTCTTGGAATGTACCAGATGATTGGAATAGTTATTATTATAGTTGTGGGTGTCACGCATCAGAGGGTGGCTGCTCTTGTAAAGAGGGGCAACTTGAAAATGCAGAGAGACCTTGGTTGAATGAGTCAGGCTACGATCTCGATGAGGGGTCTTGGGAGAAACTTATTTTTGTGAAAACACACACTTGCAGACGCGATCACAAGGATGGAAAAGTAAAGGCCGGCCAAACCTATCGCCGCTGTACCTATCGAATTATTGACGATGAAACTGGCGAGAGTTGGCACAAACACACAAAAAGAGTTGTAAAATGAAAAATGAAATAAACTGGGAAAATAATGTTATAGTTTCTTCTATGGAGTTGGCGAGAGTTTTTCTCAGTGAAGATATCAACTGGGAGGTTAGGAATCATGTTTTAGATATTCTTGACATCTCGGATGACGAAGCAGACATTCTATTACAGAGAATAGAGGAGTATATGAATGAAGATACAAAATAAAATACCACACTACACTTGGTATATGTGGGCAAGTATCCCGAACACACAGATACGTCCATACAAGAAAGTGGAAAAGAAAGAATTTTGCCCGAAACGTGTAGAGCCAGGCAGCTCTACGGACGAGCACCCTCAGAGAAAAAATAAATTATCTATAAAAGTTTAGGGTTTATCATGGAAGTTTTTTTCGCAATGTTGGTTTTTTCGGGAATTTATATCGCTATAATAAATATGCCTGAGTAAGATATGCAAGTAGCAACCTGCATTATTTTAAAATAAAATTTATTTTAAAAAGTATAATTTACTCAGGAGAGTAATGCAGGGCAAAACTTTGACATGTACTATAAGTTTTTTTATATTTGAAAAGGGAGCATCATACTACTGTTTTGCTGAAGGACCTGATTATATATTTATCTGGCATAGAGAAGGATACTCGGGCGTACACGAAATAAAAGTGCCAAAGGAATTAGCGGGCAAAAATTTTACTATTGAATCTTAAATCTGGGGTACAAGGATTCGAACCTTGAACGACGGTGCCAAAAACCGTAATGTTGCCATTACACTATACCCCAATATGAACGTACGCCCGCAAAAGATCATTGGCTGAAGGGGAAGGGTTCGAACCTCCAAGGTGAGTTATCACCACCTGAGAAACAGTCAGGTGCGTCTGCCAATTCCGCCACCCCTCAATGTTCTCCCATAGTACGCACGTACTTATAGGTTTTTATATTTTTCTTTCTTTTTCTTTACGTTACAGCCTTCGCCTTCCATGCAATACCACTCACCATATCCAGTGCCACACCTACGTCTGGCTTCCTCCATGACATACAAGTCGCCTTCTCGACCACAGTTTGCACATTCCACTATTCGTTCCATTGTAAACCAATCACTCATATCCTATCCTTTATGTTGCCTCTCGACAAATTTGTTTCGACTTCTGACGAAGTGATTTTTCGATGCTCCGCTTGTGCTTTCGCGCTTTTTCAGCACTTCGGCCACCGCCACCCCTGTGGAATTGGCCATCAAGGTCTTTGCGACTCTTGAAAAGTTTTGCCTTGCCTTTCATCTCAAAACCCCTCTGTACATCTTATTATATAAAAATAAACTAATTTTTCAAAGTGGTAGGCTCACTCGGACTCGAACCGAGAACCCTCGCTTTATGAGAGCGATGCTCTAACCTGATTGAGCTATGAGCCTATATGGTACCCGAGGCCGGACTTGAACCGGCATGACCAAAGGTCGAGAGATTTTAAGTCTCTTGTGTCTACCAATTCCACCACTCGGGCAAAAGATTTGCTTATTTTTCCATCATCTTTGCGAGCCTTGCCCGTTCTTTTGTTGCGCCCTGTCCAGTCCCAAGGACTTTATCAAGGTGTTGAATTTGCTGTTGAGGGGTTCGCTTGTTGCGCTCCTCTTGTCGCAGGTTAGCAGACTCTCTCCGCTCTTGAGTTGTACGATGGGTTTGATTTGGCTTTCTCATTTTCTCTCCATAAAAAAGTGAAGGGAGGGGGCAATAGCGCAGCGATTGTTTTTGGGGCGGATACATTAACTGGTTCACACCGAGTTGCCTTGCCGTTCTACCCCTCTCCCTTCACAGGTAAGTCTAAAACTAAACTAATTTTTATTCATTGTAGGTGGATGGTGGCCAGCCTTGGCTTGGCAATTCGTCAAGGTCTGGCTCGTAAAAACTTAGGTCGATCTCTGGCTTCATATAATCTGGCGCCAACCGTCGACAAATAATCTGATTAAGTAAAACCTCTGAGACCACTTCGTGCATAACAGACTTCAAGTCTCTAAGGTCAATTGGCTTACCAAGTACTTCCTCAAGGTGTTCCACTAAGCCCGTAATCGTTCTCGATGCTTCACGGCAAACATATCCTCCTTCTTCAGTCAGCTGAGAGTCGCCTTTATTAAAACGATCATAAAGTGGGATAGACATTATTTACATTCCTTTCATAGGTGGTGGGTCAACCGAGACTCGAACTCGGAACCTGCGGATTAAAAGTCCGATGCTCTACCAATTGAGCTATTGACCCCTAATCTTTTGACTTGCTCTTTCTTCCTTCTCTCTACACCCTTTCATCCAAAACTAAACTAATTTCTTCGCCCAACTACCCCCCAAATCCGGGCAAAAATTTAACTTCTCCTTATGAAATTAGTTTAGTTTTATATAGTATGGTGAGGCGAATGGATGCCTCTAAGACTTAGGAGAAAAAAATGAGTAAATTGGGAATTTTTGATTATCAGAAGCAAGAGAGTGCTGTTCAAATCATTCGGGAGACTATGAGTGTATCCCTTGATGATGAGGGTACTCCCACTGTTACTTTCGCTATGAACCGAGGTAAGGGTAGCGGATCTCAGACAATGCCTGTTGATGACTTTGCAGAGTATGTTTCCACCTTGGAACACTTTGCCCAGAACGGTGTCGATGACATTCCTACTGAGAATCTTACTCCAGCCGAAACCGTCCGTCAAACGATTTCTCTGGATGATGAAAACATTATCTCTTTTCGTGTCAAGTCTGGCAAGGGTTCTAAGCCAGCCAAGGTTGCTGCCTCTGAGTTTTCTGAAGTCGCAGAACTTCTGCGAGGTACTGTCGAGGCTGTAGAGGGTGCGGCAGCAAAACTTGCCCCATCTGAAGAATACGGTGAAGCAGAGTAAATTAGTTTAGTTTCACAAGATTAGATATACCGCAGGGAGGCATGGGTTTACAGATGCCTCAACCTATCACTAACACTAAATGACTTGGAGAAGTTATGAAAAGCATCAAGACTATGTCTGTAAAGGAAACTGGAGAACTTTTGAGTGTGAGTACACGCACTGTCTATAATATGATTGAAGATGGTCGCCTTACCTCTTACCGCAAGGGCAACTCCAATCGGGGCAACCCACACAACATTACACTCGATAGTGTTATTGACAACATTAAACGATAAAACTTTTGCCCGAGGGCAAGGTGGGGGATGCAGGCCAGAGTGGGTGGTGGGTAAGTCTTACGAGCAGTAAGCCACCCCGTGGTTGCGTAAGCATGGTCAAAAGAATGACCGCAGGCTGCATCCAGATAGAGAAGTCGGGAACTCTATCATTTTTTCAAAAAACGTAAGGATATGTATGAAAGCAGACTTTGAACATAGAAAGGTGGTTTACAAACTCGCACGTTCGGTTCTATACAGGCGTTCGTCCACTCAAGGTGAGATTGAATATGTTATGGAACTCTTGTCAAAAATTGACAGTTACAAATCACTTGGCCTTAGGCAAAGACTGCAAAGAAAAATGGATGGACAGCCATTCGGATGGGAAGACTTATAAATCTTTTGCCCGAAATTGTACAATCTTTTTTGAAAATTAGTTTAGTTTTACATAACTATGTGAGTACAATATACTCAACCGCTCTTTAAAAATTTAAAACTTTTGACCCCTTGCTCTTGGGTCACTAAACTCAGATAAAACTTCCGGTTTCTGAGCCTTCGGGGATAGAGAGAACTCTGACTGAGAAAGGGACGTTTGCACGTTCTGCCGCTCGGCTGTAAAGAGATTCAGGCTAAGAGAGGTGGTACTCTCGAATACTGATTAGTATATGGACGCGTGAGCCTACATACCGCTGTAGGAGTGCTGCCGAAATGAGTTGCGGACTTGTATATTCATCGCGACAACGGTTATAGGGCAACAATACCTGACTAAAGAGTCATGGTAAGTTGGTTAATCCCAATAGAATGTAACTTCTGAGTGTAGAAGTCTCTCTGGTTTAGTTGGCAACAGCTTTTCCGTCCCGCGAGGGGTTGTCTGGATATCTTACCATGAGGTAAAAGGGCAACGGATGATAGAAAGGGGGAAGTGTACAGCTTACCTTTTTTGGTTCAGAATACAGGTCAGAAGTACTGCTTGCTGTTTAGCGCCTCTAAAGGGCAAAAACAGGGAGAAAGTCTGTGAAGAGTGTTACTCACTCGTGTGCTTATGCGCGATAACCTAAAGGGTCGCGTAGTCACAGACAGAGGGATAAGAAGTGCTAAAGCCCTCCCCTTTTTGGCGTACTGATCCATCCGCCTTACCAATGGGGATCATCGGATAGTTTCCGCCGATCAGCAAAGTGAAGCACTCCCAACACAGTGAACAACAGTGTTGGGTTTTTTCGTGCAAAAATTTGACATGTGTAATAAAAAAGCACCCTCGCAGGGTGCTTGCACTTTTTGTGTATACGCGTATACTAAATGACTATCTCTGATCCATCTGGAATCTCTTCGGGGTCTATCTCTTCAATTTTATAAATGTTTTCCCCCTCAGTATTCATTAGTTCAAGATGCTCCATCTCTGTATTTGCTTCTTCTTTTGATGCAAAATAAACGCACTCTTCGGGTTCGGGTTCCGCTCTAACATAACCAACTACTTTGTAATACATTTTTCCTCCAATGTTACACCCTGTAGTATGAAAATAAACTAATTTAATTTCTCGGGCAAAAGTTTTATAAAGTAAGGGGGTGCTGCACAATGGTTGCACAGCACCCCGACGATATTACTCGTCACTTGGAGAAGCAGCAAGTTTACCCGCTGCCTGCTGGACGGCCTCTACAGTAGAGGAGAGCAACTCCACAGCCTCCGAGAACTCCTCCATTGAAACCTTTGCAGGCTTCACACCCTTTCCAGACTTAATCCGAAAAGAGACAACCCCATCATTAACGGAGATAGTTTGGCGAACCATATCCGCTGGGGACGTGGCTTCTGGAGAAGCCTGCTGGATGCCATTGTCAGCAAAGTACTCCAGAGTACAAACATAGTCTCTAAAGTCTGCGACTGCCATAGACTGACCGCCAGAACCCTTGCCCCGATTGGTGGCAAAATAGACCACCGGAACTCCATCATCGAGAGATACCGTCATAGTTTCCCGAATAATTTGGACAGCAGACTTAGAAGTTTCGTCATTAAAGATATTAGACATTTTTCTTCCTTTTCTGTGCCGAAGCCCCTCCGGCAAGGGTGAGAGGCTTTTCCCCTCACCACTTTATATAAAACTAAACTAATTTCCCTCACCCTTGCCGGGCAAAAGTTTAACAAAACTCCGGGCAAAAATTTAACTTCTCCTTATGAAATTAGTTTATTTTAATTTAATTAAAATTTAGTTTACTATCACATAATATGGTGAAAGCGAATGGTCTAACCTGATACTAAGGGGTTTTCAAATGGTTGAAGTAAAGCACGATAATAGAACTTATAGATACTGTAGAAATAGTGAATATGAAGTAGGTTACTGGATTGGAATTGAAGGCAAAAGAAACAATATGTTTAATGGCCCTCATTGTAAGATTCCAATGATGTATTACAGGGTTCTTCAAAACGAAGCCCTAAGACTGGGTTATAGCATTACAGAGTTTATCCCTAAGTCTAAGCCAGAAAAGATTAAAAAGATCAGGGCAAAGAAGAAGGCTAAAGGCTCAATCTCTATTTTCTAAAAATTAGTTTATTTTAGTATTTACCGTTAGGAGGCAAAATGTCTAAAGACAATGTTGATGATTTGATTAGGGACTATCTTAGCTCTGGTGGAGAGGTTGTTAGGCTGCGCTATGCCGGCAAGAAAGATATGGAGAAGTCTCAAAGGAATTCCTACCATAAGGATCGTGCCGACTGTGGAAGTCAGAAGTCTAAGATGTATCTTCAAAAGCAAAGTAAAAAAGAAGTTAGTCTGATCTTTTCTAAGGTCGACAGGTGGAGGAAGTGATGTCTGGTGAAAAAATTATGATAACAGCATTGGGCGGGGTTGCGTCTTTTAGACATTCACGTACGTGGGGTGAGGACGTTACCACTCTGGATGCTGAAAACGTGTACGCATACGTGTCAGACCCTATGTTTCCAAATGTTTTAAGGGCATTTGAAGAGGGGATAATAACTTTAAATGAATTACATGACTCACCTGGGGTAAGGATCTTTAATCTTGATAAGTTAATTAGATTTTATATTCACTGGACTGATTCTGTAAGTAATCCAGATTTAAATCCTCTTTATAGTCCAGATGATATTACAGAGGAGTTTGAGCAAGTATTGTTTGAATTAAAAGACTCAGGTGACCTCTGTACTGAAGAAGTTATTAAAGCAGTTAAATCACGAAGTTTGAGAGGAGATAGTAATGACTTTGATTAAGATATTTAAAGACGAGAGAAAGATAGTAAAAAGAGAAAAAAGTATTTATGATAAATATCATTATGAAATTGCATCTTTCTTATCCATTGAAGAAGCACAGAAAGAAAGTGATAGACTTATGATGCGTGGATACGGGCCTGTACTAATTCAGGCTGTTCGTTCCAAAGGTGAGCCAAGCAAATACTCTGTTAGAGTTGGAGGTTAGTATGACTAAAGTTTCTTTTTATACAATGTTTGATGGTCGAGTAATTAAGGCTAATGAGCCTGAGTGGAAGTCCTTTAATAAGTTCTCTAAGAAGAGGAACATTGTAAAGCTAACTGTTTATGATGCAGAGGGGGTTACAAACTACAGCCAAGATCGTCGGGGTAAGGTTTTTGCCCGACGTGAATGTGCATGAGTGTGATTTATGAGTGAGATCCTTAAAGTTACTTTCTTTTTATTTTTTATTTATTTAATTATCAGTTGGTCTATCTATAACCCCAAGGGTGCAAAGAAATTTAAAGATGATGTAGATAGCGCCTTTGAAGATTCATTTGAAACTATTTCAGACTATGTAAATAGTCTGGATGACAAATAGGGAAACAACCAATGACTACTTATATTATTTTAATTCTTGGCGGGTTTGGAGTGAGAAGTGCTATGCAGGCATTTCATGAAAAGAAAACTCTTACTGGATATGCCATAACTGTTTTATCTGGATTTCTAATTCTATCTGGGATGAACATTATCTAAATTAGTTTACTTTTACACACTATGGTGTAACAATAAAAGAGGAGGGCTTATGCCTAACTGGTGCTTCAACAACCTAACTGTATCTGGCAACCCTAAAGACGTTGAGCGATTTCGCAAGACTGCAAAGGGACGTACACATACATACAATGATTTTCACCAAGGCGGATATAAGGGAGGCGGATGGCCTGCATTTGATGACATTCGACTCTTGGCTCTTATGTCCTCCCCTCCAGAGTTGGGTAGGGAGTCTGACCTCTCTTTTCATCAGTTGTACAATGTACCAGACGAGGTTCGAGCGATTCCTTATTCCAGCAATGTTGCAGCCGAAGTTTATAAAAAACTTGGAGTTCCCGAGGAGGATTGGGTTACTTCTGGTTATGAGTGGGAGAATAGTAACTGGGGATGTAAGTGGGGCGGATCAGAGGCTGAACTTACAGAGCGGGAAGAAGGAATGTTGGGTTACACATTCAGTACTCCTTGGGGGCCTCCAATGGGGTTTATGGAAAAGGTAATAAAAGATTATCCTGAGTTGTGCTTTGAACTGGAATATGAAGAGCCTGGAATGGCCTTTGCTGGAAAGACCGAATGGTCAGGCGGAGAACTAACCTTTGAAGAGTCTTGGGAAATGGAAGAGGATTCAGACTGGGAGGAGTAGTTATGTTTGGAATAGAAGAAGAAATAAATAAAGATGGTAAGGTTGCCATACACCACCTAAAGGTTGGTGATATAGTAAAGCATAACTGGTTCTGTTGGAAGGGTAAGCCACGCACGGGTGTGTACTTGGGGCGCAATCCAAAGGCTGGATCAAACTGGCCTTATTGTGTCTTGGTTCAGTGGCACCCTGTGGAATACTGGGGTCGAGCATCATCTTGTAATTCTTATGATTTAAATAAAGAGGTTTAGATAATGGAAGATGAATACGTATACGTGAGTGTCAAACTGTACCTTAAAGAAGGCCAGAGTAAAGATTCGATTCAAGAGATTGTTCAAGAACTTGATTATAATTTTTCTCACGATGAAATTATTGGTCATGAGATTGTAGACATTATCGACACGCAGACAAACGTATAGAATGACTATTTTATTTTTATTTATTTCTTTTTTTATAGGCACAGCCCTTGGATACAAGGTTGGGTTCGTACACGCAATCGCAAGCACGATCTCCTTATTAAAAAAAGAAGGCTGGCTTATGGAAGTGAATAAGGATGGAAGAGTTAAGATTGAAAAATTATATGGAGACCACTGGTATCAGAGAAGGTATCAGGCGGAAAAAGAAAGGGAGGATTAAGATGTCATCATTTGGTGCAGTTTTTATTACAGTAGTTCTTTGTATCGCATTTGCTATGATGTGGAAAGATTAAATTTAAATTAAGGAGTGTGACATATGAGTAAGTCTACATTCGAACCAATTCGGGATGCCTTGATTGAGGTTATCACTAATATGATTACGCAAGAGGGTTTGGATCTGTCCAAAGAGGACACTCGGGATCAGGTCATTTGCAGTTTGAATGATGCCATTGCTTTCTTCGATAACTTTGAATTTGGAACAGAGATTGAAGAATAATTTTAAATAAAATCCCCGATAGCGGTATTATATAGCAAGATAGATCATTGGTTTATCTTGCCCGCCGGGCAAAAATTTGACATTTAATTTAATAAAGGAGATTTAATATGCCTAATGTAGAAACCAAATGGGAGGAACTAAAAGAATTAGTTTGCTCCTTAGAAGAAGATGTAATGAAGAATGCCAATGGTAATGGCGCTGCTGGAGTTAGAGCTAGAAAGGGACTTAGAGAATTAAAGAAAGTTTCTTCAGATCTAGTTAAGATGACCCTAGGTAAAGAGGTTTGATCCCAAATAAAGTATTATAGAATTTTCTATAATCTTCTAAGCCGTAATACAAATTAAGTATTACGGCTTTTTTGTATCTAATTAAAGCCTTTTAAAACTATGAGCTCCGCCAGGTTTAACTTTAAGTAACATTAAATAATTTAATAAAAGGTTTTATTATTTAATTAAGAAGGTTCTAAAAGTTTTTTCAGGGCCCTGGTTAACTTTAAGTAATGTTAAATAATTTAATAAAAGGTTTAATTAAAAGATTATAACGCTTCGGGCAATAATTTGACATGTAGAATAAAAGAACCCCACCCGACTTCTCAGTTAGGTGGGGTAATTATCTTTATTTTATTTTAATTATTCAGCATCATAATCATCGTCATGACCAGCATCATGATCTTCACTGGTAGTTCCAGAGAGCTTTTCTGCCGCTCCCTCAACTGCTTCAACAGTAGAGCGGAGAAGAGATGCGACCTCAGAGAATTCAGAAGCAGCAACCTTAGCGGGCTTCGCTCCCTTTCCAGACTTGACTCGGAAAGAAATAATATTATCTTCATCCATAGCAATAGTCTGACGAACAGTTTCAGCAGGAGTGAGGT
>CENP01085127.1_pt1 | contig 10379 bp, 7 predicted proteins | sample 361281 | NCBI WGS metagenome assembly CENP01 (sample SAMEA2591122, study PRJEB7988) | marine metagenome | biome: marine biome (ENVO:00000447); feature: deep chlorophyll maximum layer (ENVO:xxxxxxxx); material: saline water (ENVO:00002010), including plankton (ENVO:xxxxxxxx) | depth 70 m
GCAAGCAAAAAAGTTTGTGGAAAGAGCAGACGACTAAGTATAAAAAGTAAAAAAATGTTAAATATTTTAGCAGCCTCGGTAAATGATTCGCCGTAAAAAGTAAAAAACAAAAATTTTGAGGACAGCATCAACAAAATAGCAATTGTAAAACATTGCCAAAGTAGTCTTTTGTATGACCTAATAAAATCACCCTTGTGCACAGCTAAATTTTTGCTCAAAATACCCGTATAAGCAATGCTAAAACTATTTGCTAGTATAAGAATGAGCGGGAACTCTCTACTACCATATCTAAATATTACAAAGTCATCACTAGAAAATGATTGTTTTACATACAGACCCAAAATATGCAACAAGCTACCACCTAAAAGCAGAGAGGCTGTAATCGGCAAGGTTGTTTTGATTATAGCAAAAAAATGATCTTTGTATATTCTGATGGGCTTTGGCAAAATCAAAAACATATAAGTGCACTTGCAAATTGCCAAACAGGTAAGTAGAGAAAAGGTTAAAACCAAATTTTGCTTCAACCCCATTCCAAAAAGAACCAAAGAAAAATAGAACAGAAAAGTTAGCATCCCGTAAAGAAGCATTTTCTTCTTTTGGCTTGATATGTATAAATAAAATTCAACAAAATAACCAAGCATATTAAAGAATAGGAATGGTAAAAATCGAATCATTTTTTTTTGTTCTTCAGCATTTGAAAAAAAGAACAGGTAAAGAACAAACAATACTACAGAGACGCCTGTCATCAATACCAATACCACAAATGCAGACCAAATAAGCTTTTTTGTTTGATCATTCTTTTTGAAATAAGACACCATGGCTTGATTTAAACTTGATATAAAAAAGAACGATACCAATGTAGATAGTAAAAGTGCTGTTTCATAACCGGCAATAAGCTCTTTGTTACAAAACCAAGCCAAAATAAAAGACAACAAAAAATGCGTCCCGTAGCGCATTAAATTGAAGAGCTGAAGGGTATTTACTTCATTCAGTTTCGAATAAATTCCTTTTGTATTATTTTGCAATTCCAACGATTTGGAAATGCGAAAATGCTTAATTTTGCACGCCTAATCAAATGGTGGCTGTAGCTCAGTCGGTTAGAGTAGTGGTTTGTGGTGCCATTGGTCGCCGGTTCGAATCCGGTCAGCCACCCAAAAACCCGAGGCAACTCGGGTTTTTTATTGCTTTATTTTGTGTGCTGCATCAGACCCTCCTGTGTGCAGGTATGCTAGGTGGTTCTCCACTAAAAGGGTTACTCCTTGACAATGACATGGTATGTAAACTACTGGCCCTTTGCAACTTATGCTGACCAAACCGTATTTTCATCTTATCCATCGCCTGATAAAGTTTTAGCAACTCTACGCTATCTTCAAACATATTAATTTGATGGCCGCCCCCTACCAAATGGCTCATACGTACGCCAACTAATCGAATCAACAAACGACGCTCAAAGAGTTTGTCAAAAATATCCATTACATATTGTGTTAAAGTATGGTCAGAAGCACTATAAGGAATATATTTTTGCTTGCTATATGTTTGAAAATCTGCGTAGCGAATCTTTACCGTTACGCAAGATGTAAGTTTATCCCCTCGTCGAAGTTCAAAACAAAGTTGCTCTACCATGGCCCGTAATTGATTTTTAATCATTTTTACATCGATACTATCCCGTTCAAACGTACGCTCAGTAGAAATACTTTTTCTTTCGTAATGAGGGACAACGGGACTATTGTCAATGGCATTGGCTTTTTGCCACATAACAATACCCTGTTTACCAAAGGCATTTTCCATCATTTTCATAGGCATTTCTTGTAAAGTTTTGATGTACTTCACACCCATTCTATTTAGGTTATAAGCAGTTTTTTCACCTATCATAGGTATTTTTTGGACGAGCATGGGGGCTATAAATGTTTTTTCTTGTCCCTTTTTTACATCAATTTGATTATTTGGTTTTGCTTCACCAGTAGCTATTTTGGCCACAGTTTTGTTGATCGACATCCCAAATGATATAGGTAGAGAGGTTTCTCTAATAATTTTGGTTCTTAATTCAGAAGCCAATTTATACGAACCAAAAAAATGATCCATACCTGATAGGTCTACATAAAATTCGTCTATTGATGTTTTTTCAAACAAAGGAACCTGCTCTTTTACCATTTCTGAAATAATTTTTGAATAGTAGCTGTATTTCGCAGAGTCTCCGCGCACTACAATGGCTTCAGGGCAGAGCTGTTTGGCCATTTTCATACTCATTCCAGAACTTACACCCATTTTTCGAGTTTCGTAACTACAAGAAGCCACTACGCCTCTTTCTGAAGTCCCTCCTACCAAAACTGGTTTGTTCTTCAACCTACTATCTATAAGCCGCTCTACTGAAACAAAAAAAGTATCTAAGTCCATGTGGACAATTGTTCTATCTACATTTTTCATTTTTAGATATTTTAATTATCATAAAATTATTATTTAATATAACAATAAAAGAAAGACAAAAGCTAAAAGAAAATAATTTACTTTGCGAGTGAATGGCAAATGGGTTAAACAATAAAGGAAAATTTGGAACTGCACCAGTTTTCCTAACAGCCATTAGCACCATTTTAGGTGCTATCATGTTTCTACGATTTGGCTATGCGGTGGGCGCAGTAGGCATTTTGGGTACAATGCTCATTGTATTAATTGGGCATCTTGTTACCATCCCAACGGCCTTATCGCTTGCTGAAATTGCAACCAATCAAAAAGTAGAGGGTGGCGGAGAGTACTTCGTAATCTCAAGAAGTTTTGGTTTAAGTATTGGTGCAGCAGTTGGGATAGCGCTTTACCTATCTCAGGCAGTCAGTGTAGCTTTCTACATCATTGCATTTGCAGAAAGCTTCGCACCTTTAATGGATTTTGTGAACGAACAGTATGGATTGTGGATTCACATTGGAAGCACAAAAAAGCTGATAGGCATCGTTGTGACCTTGCTTTTGGCCCTACTTATGATCACAAAAGGTGCCAACTTCGGCATGGGACTTCTTTACATAGTAGTTGGTATATTGGCATTGGTATTGGTTTTATTTTTTATGGGAACTTCCATACACACAGGCCATGTGCCTTTTAAAGTGCTTCAAAATGATAATTTCTTTAAAGTTTTTGCCATTATTTTTCCCGCATTTACAGGCATGACAGCAGGTGTAGGCTTATCAGGTGATTTAAAAGATCCAAAAAGATCTATTCCTTTAGGAACTATTATGGCCACTGTTATTGGAATGATCATTTACTTGTTTATTACCCTTAAAATTGGCAATTCAGCCTCTTCAGAAGTCTTGATGTCTCCTGATAATCAATTGATCATGGGTGACATCGCCTTAATTGGCTACATTATGATACCCATTGGATTAGCCGCTTCAACCATAAGCTCTGCGCTCGGAAGTGTCATGGTCGCACCAAGAACATTAAACGCCATAGCAGCTGATCGAATCATCCCCTCGCCTCGCTTAAATCGCTGGCTGGCATTTATAAAAAAAGACAACAATGAACCAACCCACGCAGCTATTGTAACAAGTGCTATTGCATTTGTTTTTGTTTTTCTAGGTGATGTTGATGTAGTAGCAAAAATTATTTCGATGTTTTTCATGGTTACCTATGGGGCATTAAATCTAATAAGTCTTTTAGAAAATTTCGCTGCTAACCCAGGCTATCGTCCTGCATTTAAAAGCAAGTGGTATATCTCTTTAATTGGAACAGTTATGTGCATTTGGCTAATGTTCAAAATGGATGCAGGCTACGCATTTTTATCTATAATCATCATGGTGGGGATTTATTACTTTTTAAACCGACATCAAAAGAAAAGTGATCTGGCCAGTATTTTTAGCGGAGTTATCTTTCAAATAAGCCGAAATATAAATGTTTTTTTACAGCGAGTAAACAAAGGTGAAGAAGAGCAAGTTGATAGCTGGAGGCCTTCTGTTGTGTGTGTTTCTAAAAATAGTTTTGAAAGATTTGCAGCTTTTGATTTGTTGAGATGGATTTCACATAGAATAGGCTTCGGAACTTATATTCATCATATAGATGGATACCTATCCAAAGAGACAAATGAAGAGGCACAAAGGTCTATGCAACGATTAATCCACATGAATGAGGTTTCTAAGAGTAGTGTTTATATGGATACATTGGTAAACTCGGAGTATGCTGCATCTGTTTCTCAAGTATTACAACTACCTGGTGTTTCTGGCAAAGAAAACAACATGATGCTGTTTGAATATGCTAAAAACAAGCCCGATAATTTGGAAGAAGTTATTGAAAATTTAGGCTTGGTGAGGTCTGTAGGTTTTGATACGTGTATTTTAGGTAGTTCTGATAAAGACTTTGGATTCAATAATGAAATTCACGTTTGGATTACGTCAAATGATTATGCCAATGCAAATCTTATGATCTACCTCGCTTATATCATTTTGGGACACCCGGACTGGAAAAATGGCCTTATTAAACTCCACGCAGTTTACCCCAAAGAGGAAATTGAAAACCAACGAGCGAAGATTATGGATATGGTAAATACAGGTCGCCTGCCTATATCAGCCAATAACATAGAAATTATTCCACTTGACCAAGATCGAAGCATCAAAGATGTTGTAAATAGCAAATCGAAAGATGCAGATCTAACCATTTTGGGCTTCCGCTTTGAAAAAGTTAAAAATAGCGGTATGGAACATTTTGGTGGATTTGAAGGCATCGGTGATACACTCTTTGTTAGCGCAATCAAAGAGAAAGAAATCAAATAGTCTTATTTCTCAGCTTCCAGAAGTAGTAAAAAGACTTTGGATTGAGCTTGTTTTTTTTCAGCTTCCTTCTTTTTCCAACATATATCCCATAAGGCACTTCCTTGAATTTTAGCAGCTCTGCAATTTCCATATTTGAATACGCAATTGGCCAAGATATCTTGTCAAAATATTGCATTAGTCGCACTGTTTTGTGATCATCTCCATGGTTAAAAGTAATCAATTCTATTTCACTAAATTCATTATTTATTTTATTTAGATATGTAGTGTCTTCTGTGGTAAGACTTTCCTTGTCCCAAAAGAAAAAATAACAGTTTTTTCGCCAAAACTTTTTACTTTTTTGAATTTCTAACGCAAAATTGGTGTACTTAAACTTAGGAATTTTTTTGCCTAATGGCAAAACATTTGCTCCGACCATGTCAGGCAGGTATTGCAAAACTACTCTTCGACCATTTGAATCAATTTTTTTTACTTGATAAATCTTTTCATTCCACGCTAAATTGGCGTTTTTTGGTACCTTAGCTAACGTTTGGAAATCTTGTGTATTTACTTCTTTACCATAAGGCCCGATGTAGATCGCATCATATTCATTTTGATTAAAAAGACCATCGGTATTTCTGTCTTTTAGCGCTAAAGTAAAAGAATCATTGCCTAAACGATAATTTCCAGCAAGTGTGTTTAATCGAGTAGCTTGATAGCCAAAGTATATTTTACTGAATTTTTTGTTACCGCTATGTTTTTCGTAGTGCTCTTGCAGCAAATTGTAATATCTAGGGTTTTTGGAGTATTCAATCTTTGACAACTTCACCACATGCTTTGCAGAAGAATTGTAGATATTTTCTAGTTCAATAAAAATCTCTTTATCTTTTTTTAAAAAAACGATTGGTGGTCCATCGTCTGTAAGGTCCAAATTATTGTTTCGGTCAATATGCAGTACTCTATTTTTATACGAGGAATTGAAATGCTCAATTAGCATCAAAAGGTAACCTTGATTGGTATTATTATCTGCTCCAGAAAAGTATAGGAAAGTGTATCCTGTTGACGCTGTCCTAAAGTTTTTCGGCAATTTTCTTATCTGAAGTGTGGGTAGGTTTTTTGCTGCAATACCAAATTTACTGTATGATTCAATCTTATTGCCTTCGTAGTGAAATACAGGAAGTACAGCTTGACTTTTTCTAATTTGGTCATCATAAACCCTGTGGTCTAAATGAATTTCAAAATTGGTCTGCGCCGATAAGGTTCCAACCAAACAAAATAGCAGGATGGTGAACCCTTTTGTCATTTTACCTTCTGTTTAGGTAAATTGAAATATAATAAAGTAAGGTAGCTAAGGAACCTATTGCAGCAACTACATAAGTCATCGCAGCCCATTTCAGAGCATTTTTACTCATGCTATGTTCTTGAGAAGTCACGATACCCTTCTCGTCTATCCATGCAAGCGCCCTTCTACTAGCATCAAATTCTACAGGAAGCGTAATGAAACTAAAAAGTGTTGTTAAAGCAAACAAAATGATGCCCAAAAGAAGAATAGAAGAGCCAAGAGGCATATTTAACATCAATAAACCAGCTATGATAACCCACTGCATATATCGGGAACTTACACTAACCAAAGGCACCAACTTACTTCTCATTTCGAGCCAAGCGTAAGCGGTAGCATGTTGCACTGCGTGACCAACCTCGTGCGCTGCAACAGCTGCAGAAGCTGCATTTCTTTGATGATATACTGATTCACTAAGATTTACTGTTTTTGTTTTTGGATTGTAGTGATCCGTTAGCTGCCCATTGACTTGTACTACTTGAACATCATAAATGCCATGATCTTGGAGCATCTGTTCAGCAATTTCACGACCGCTTCTGTTGCTTCTTAAGGGGGTTTGTGCATATTTTTTAAACTTAGACTTCAAGCGCCCTTGAACAATCATACTTATCAGCATGAAAACTATTCCTATTAAATACATTCCACTCATTATGTTATAAACAGCAAATATTGTTCTTTATTGAGAATATGTCAGCTTGTCATATATCTTATCATCAAAACTACCAGTGCTGCAACAAAAATCAGCAGAGATATTTTATTGATGCCATGCATCATCTTGATGTTGACGTTGTCTGTATTTTCTTCTTCCTTTCTAAAGCTTAGGTAGCCGAGTATTTTTTTGATTACTTTCATAATATATCTTTACCAATATCTTTTCTGTAATAACAATCTTCGAATGAAACCTGCTTGAGTTGCTGATAACATTTTTTCAAAGCATCTTCTTGGTTCAATCCAAATGAAGTGCTAGACAAAACCCGCCCACCATTCGTAAGCAACTTATTATCAACTATTTTAGTGCCTGCATGAAAGATTATTTCGTCAACTTCATTAATTGTAATCTCTTTAAATTTTTTATAGGCTTCTGGATAACCGCCACTTACTGCCACCACAGAACAACAAGAAGTTGGACTTATCTCTAAATTAAGCGCGTTCAATGTGCCATTTTTAACTGCTAAAAGCATGTTGCTTGCAGGAGTTACAATTCTAGGTAAAACAGATTGGGTTTCAGGATCTCCCATTCGAGCATTGTATTCAATAACATATGGTTCACCATCTACCTCGATCATTCCAAAAAACAAGAAACCACAATAATTTAACTTTCGGTCTTGAATGCCTTTGAGTGTTGGTTCTATAATCTGTTTTTCAACTTTTTCTTTCAACTTATTGTTAAAAAAAGGAACTGGGCTAATACTTCCCATACCACCTGTATTCAGCCCTGTATCACCCTCTCCTATTCTTTTGTAGTCTTTAGCCTCGGGCAACAAAAGATAGTCTTTCCCGTTGGTGAAAATGAAGACTGAAAATTCTTTGCCAAGCAAAAAAGCTTCAATAAGCACTCTCTCTGAGGCAAGGCCAAATCTTTGGTTAATTAACATGTCTTGAAGTGCATTTTTTGCCTTATTCAAATCTTCTATTATGAGCACACCTTTTCCTGCGGCTAAGCCGTCCGCTTTAAGAACATAGGGCGCGGTCATGCCCTCTAGAAATGCATAAGCTTCATCCAAATTGTGTGCATCAAACGACCTGCTTTTCGCACAAGGCACTTTATATTGACGCATAAATTCTTTTGAAAATGATTTGCTCGCTTCAAGCATGGCTCCAGACTTGTGTGGGCCAAGGACAAAAGTTTCGCTTTGCTTACTTGAGAAATAATCTGCTATTCCATCTACCAAGGGTTGTTCAGGACCAGGAATCAAAAAATCGATTCCTCTTTGCTTACAAAATGAAAAAATTTCCTCAAAACTGTTATCCGAAAATTCAACAGACTCCGCCAAATCGCCTGTTCCACCATTGCCGGGAGAAACCCACAATTTCGCTATATTTTCATCTTTAGAGAGCCAATGCAACAAGGCATGTTCGCGGCCACCGCTACCCAAAACCAGTATCTTCATTTTTAAAAACTCAAATAAAACATTTTTACAAGAATGCTTGGCACAATTTGTGCATCCTTTTATTAGGTTTGTAGTTCCCTTCGGAACAAGTTAAAGGCATGATAGGAAAGCTGTTAAAAGGTATTACAGGATTCAAAAATAAATCAGAAAGAGACGTAAAAAATCTCCAACCGATTGTAGACGAAATTAACCAACATTATATTGAATATCAAGGTCTTGACAATGATTCTCTACGTAAAAAAACAGAAGAATTGAGGTCCATTATCGCAAAAAAACTTGGTGAAACTGATGCCCAAATACAAGACTTAAAATCAAAAATAAAACTTGAGTGGGCCTCCAATGTTGAAGAAAAAGAACAAGCTTACGAGCAAATAGACAAATTGGAGGACGATAGAAACGACCTATTGGAAGAAGTTCTCGAAGAAATTTTACCCCAAGCCTTTGCGATTATAAAGGCCACTGCAAGAAGATTCAAAGAACTTGATGAAATAGAAGTTCGTGCAACGGACTTTGACAAGGTTCTTGCTCTGGAAAAAAAACACATCACAATTAGAGGAGATAAAGCCATTTATCAAAATGAATGGGAAGCGGCAGGTGCATTAGTCAAATGGAATATGATTCATTACGATGTTCAACTAATAGGCGGCATTTCTTTGCACCAAGGTAAAATAGCAGAAATGGCAACTGGTGAAGGAAAAACCCTTGTATCTACATTGCCGGCTTACCTCAATGCGCTCGCCGGTCGTGGTGTACATATAGTAACAGTAAACGACTACCTTGCACGTAGAGATTGCGAATGGAATGCACCTATATTTCAATTTCATGGGCTACGTGTTGACTGTATTGATTATTATAAGCCGCACTCTCCTCAAAGAAGAGAAGCTTATAAAGCAGATATAACTTATGGAACCAATAATGAGTTTGGTTTTGACTACCTGCGCGACAACATGGCACATCAACCGGACGAATTGGTTCAAAGAAAGCATCACTACGCCATGATAGATGAGGTAGACTCTGTACTGGTTGACGATGCTCGAACGCCGCTCATCATCTCTGGCCCTGTGGAAAAAGGAGACCAGCACCAATTTATGGACCTCAAACCAAGAATTCAAAAGCTGGTAGATGCACAAAAAAGAATAGCTGTAAAAAGCTTAAACGAGGCAAAAAAGCTAATCAAAGAAAATAAAACGGGAGAAAAAGACGGAGGTCTTCATCTGTATAGAGCTTTTAGAGGGCTCCCAAAAAATAACGCACTTATCAAGTTTTTAAGCGAAACAGGAATGCGCACACTCTTGCAAAAAAATGAAAACTATTTTCTGCAAGACCAACAAAAAAATATGCACATCATTGACGAAGAACTTTTCTTTACAATAGATGAGAAGAACAACCAAGTAGAGCTCACAGACAAAGGCGTGGAAATGATTACAAAGGAAGGAGAAGACAAAGACTTTTTTGTGATGACAGATGTAGGCGCAGAGATGGCAGAATTAGAAAAAGAAAGTCTTTCGGAAAAAGACAACATCAAAAGAAAAGATGCAATCATGCGTGACTTTTCAGTAAAAAGCGAGCGCATTCACTCTGTCAACCAACTTCTTAAAGCTTACACCCTATTTGAAAAAGATGTAGAATATATTTTACAAGACAACAAAGTAAAAATCGTAGATGAACAAACAGGTAGGGTTATGGAGGGGCGAAGATATTCCGATGGACTTCACCAAGCCATTGAAGCAAAAGAAAATGTAAAAGTCGAAGCTGCTTCTCAAACTTACGCAACTGTTACATTACAAAACTACTTTAGAATGTACCACAAACTCTCGGGTATGACAGGTACTGCCGAAACAGAGGCTGGGGAGTTTTGGGAAATTTATAAACTTGACGTTGTAGTCATCCCAACAAATAAACCTATCGTGCGTGATGACCGACACGATTTGGTTTACAAAACCAAACGTGAAAAATATAATGCAGTAATAGAGGAAGTGAAAAAACTAAGTGCAGAAGGTAGACCCACCTTGGTTGGAACAACATCTGTAGAAGTATCAGAAACACTAAGTAGAATGCTGAAACTACGGAAAATAAAACACAATGTTTTGAATGCCAAGCAACATCAACGCGAAGCAGAAATCGTGGCAGAAGCAGGAAAAAAAGGTGCAGTGACCATAGCAACCAATATGGCGGGAAGGGGTACCGACATCAAACTTTCAG
>CENP01020523.1_pt1 | contig 10370 bp, 8 predicted proteins | sample 361281 | NCBI WGS metagenome assembly CENP01 (sample SAMEA2591122, study PRJEB7988) | marine metagenome | biome: marine biome (ENVO:00000447); feature: deep chlorophyll maximum layer (ENVO:xxxxxxxx); material: saline water (ENVO:00002010), including plankton (ENVO:xxxxxxxx) | depth 70 m
GATATATATAAAAACAGAAAATTAGTCAATAAACTTTTCTTTTATGGTGCAGGATGTGGAGTTGACTCAACTAAAGAGAGAATCTTAAAAGTGTTTAAATCAATTTTTATAAATTGTGAATTTGATATAAAAGAAGATACTTATGCAGCTGTTTACTCATCGGTAGATATTGGGATTCCTTCAATCGTTAATATTATTGGTACAGGTTCAAACTGTTCATATTATGATGGAAAAAATGTAATTCAGAAAGTTCAATCTCTTGGTTATGTTCTTATGGATTATGCAAGTGGAAATTATTATGGTAAATATTTAATAAGAGCTTATTATTTCAATAAAATGCCTGAAAGTTTAAGAGAAGAATTTGCTAAAAGTTATGATTTGTCACCCAATTCAATAAAAAACAGACTCTACAGGGAAGAAAATCCCAACACATATTTAGCTGGGTTCGCCAAATTTTTAATTGAAAATAAGTCTAATGAATACTTTAAAGAAATAATTTTCAAAGGATTGGAAAGGTTTATAGACTATCAAATACTTCAGTATGATGATTTTAGTAAGGTTGACATACACTATGTTGGTTCTATTGCATATTACCTAAAAGATGAAATAACAAAAATAGGTTTAAAATATAATCTAAAGACAGGAAAGTTTATTAAAAGACCTATTACTGGACTTGTTGATTATCACAAAACTAAAATTGTGAATTAGTTAAATACAGCAATCATTGATATTTCTACATTAACATTCATTGGTAAAGTTTTAACTGCTATTGTTTCTCTAGCCGGTTCCTTACCTTTTTCAAAATAATTCCCATAAATTTCGTTTACAATTTTAAAAAAGCTCATATCTGAGAGAAAAATTGTTGTTTTAACAACGCTGTTAAAGTCTAACTTAGCATCCTCAAGAATATTCTTAATATTAATCATTACTTGTTCTGTTTCTTCCTTTAAGGTTTTATCCTTTAATTTCATAGAAATAGGATCAACTCCAATTTGTCCTGAGATGAATAACATATTATTTGCAATTATAGCTTGATTATAAGGGCCAATTGGTGATGGAGATTTAATTGTATTTATTATCTGTTTCATATTTTATAATGATCTATCAGGTTCAGATCTTTTTTCATATTTAAGATCACTTAAGAGTCCCGACTTTATTCCAATGAAGAAATTCCAAGAAGCTCTTGGACTGAAAGGTACCCAAGAAAAATCTAATCTCCAACTATCAAGGTCTCTTTCAAATCTTAACTGTGTATATGTGAAGCCTTTTTGTTTAAAATCATACCCTGATGAAATACCAACTATCCATTTTGGTGTAAGAGAAAGATTAGATGATATCATCAATGAATTTGTTGAAAAATCATTTTGACCTCTAGAGTTATTATATGTCAATGAATATGCCAAATTTATAGACCAAGGCATTTTATAAATATAATTGGTTAGATCAATTTTCTCCTCTTGTTCATCTCCTTCATCAGGTATGTTCTGCCTTGAATCTGAAAAGTTCTGAGAAACACCAAATAAATCATCATTTCTTCCTCCACCGGATGTATTTTCATCAATCTGATCTTGAGTTTGACCTCTTTTAAATGTATCATTATTCAATTGATACTGAGTTGAAACGTTAGCACTAGTGAGTCTCAAAAGACCTCCTCCATTTTTGTAATTAAATACATTAATTCTGTTATTGTCATCATCAAGTCCATAAGCATCAAAAGTAGCTCCTGTATTTACAGTGAACCCTTGAGAAACATCAAAACTTCCAGATACCCTTATCGGTGATAGATGAAATTCCTCTGCTGCCAAGTTATAACTGGTTGATAAGTTTAAACTTTTAAAAATATTAATTTTTCGAAGTTCTGTCTCAGTAGAGTCTTTGGGTTTTAATTTTGCCTCTACTGTATTTTGAATACTTAAGCCAATACTACTGGAATAGTTTCTTCCAGGCGCACCATACAATCCCCCCTCAAACCTTGAATATTCCATGGTATTTCCTTCAGCATCAATTATGTAAGTATCATAATATTTTTCAAAACTTGGGTTATTACTATAACTTATACTTGGAGTCATAGTGTGTCTTATTGATTGTACTCTATTCTTTGGTTTAAAATTTACTATACCATAAATTTTTGTTGTCATACTAGCACTAAAATTATATGTTGCAAATCTATCAAACCCACTAATTGTATCTTTTACTGGTGGTTTTTGATCTTGATAGTTTGAAAATTTTGTTGTTTTACCAGTCCAAGTCTCTTGATAATTTCCTCCAACACTTAGACTGAAATGTTTAAACATTTTAAAATTAGTTGTAAAAGGAATGTTATGTTGTATTCCAGATTTAGCATTTTCAAACATTCCTTTTTTCAATAAAAGATCATCAGAAAAGATAGCTCTATTTTCAGCTTTTGAAGAATACTGAATATTTATATTCTGGAAAAACCCTTTTTTAGATTTTCCTTTTCTTTCAAAAGGGTAAAATCTATTAGAATTTATAGTTAGAGTTGGAAGTGTCAGGTTTACCTGTTGAGATTGGGTATTCTGAGACATATTAGCAGTTAGGGATAAACGAATCCCTGCTGACCCTGGAAAACTTTTAGAATAAGAGATTGAAGAGCTCAAATTATTATTCAAAAAATTAGCAGTGTTTAATTGATTAACAGATTCTCTAAAATAATCACTACTACCAAAATTTACGGATGCACTAAATGTTGAATATGGTGATGCTTTTGTATCTTTAGAATGAGACCATCTTATATTGTAGACTGTTGACTTACCATAACCAGGGAGTCCTCTTTCTCCATTTATTAAATTTTCATATCTAATAGTAAAATTACCATTGTATTTATATCTTTTTCTGTAATATGAGCTAATATTAATTCCATAACTTCCATTTGTATAATAATCACCAAGTACTGTAAGATCAAAAAATTCTGAAAGTGGAAGATAATATCCACCATTTTGAAGTGAGTAACCCCTCTGATTACTTTCATTAATATTTGGGATTATAAATCCTGAATCTTTTGTTTGTTGAGATGGAAAATATGCAAAAGGCAGACCTATAGGTGTAGGTACATTCTTAACAAATAAATTGGTAAATCCTGTAATAATATTTCCTCCTGGGACAAGTTTACCTTTTCTAATTTTAAAAAAATAGTCAGCCTCTTCTGTATCACCACCTAATAAATTGCCTCCTGTTGTTACTTTACCATCTTTTAAGTAATAAACAGAATCATTTTGTTTTTTTGTTAGAGTGGATAGTATATTCATTCCATTCTCTTCAGACTTAGAATTCCAAATAAGAGCCTTTTGATTATTAAAATTATATTTAATTGAATCAGGGTTAACAACACTACCGCCTTGTGTGAATGTAGGATATTGACTTAAGTTACCATTAACATCAGAGATTCTTCCGGCGTTAACAATATTTTCTTTATAGTCTAAAATTATAATACCAGATGTAAGTTCAATATCTCCATATTCAATTTTGGCATTGTTGTATAGAGTTATCTTATTATTTTTTTGATCAATTATAATTGAATCAGATGCATCATATTTTACATTATCCAGAAGCACAGATTTGTTTTCTTTTTCAGTTAGATCAAGAGAATCTTGAGGGAAGTTATCAGTTTGTGAATTTAAGGAGCTTAATCCTGAAAATATTAAAATTATAAAGTGTATAATATATTTTTTTTTCAAGATTTAAAATTGAGTTATCAACAAGGTACTTAACTTATTCAAAATTAATCATAATTTTAATTATCTGTTTATATAAATGAATTCAATTAGGTTAATAGTCATTGTTTTAGTTCAATTCTATTTTTTTAATCTTCAGGGTCAAGAAATAGGAAACCGTGATAATTTTACTGTAGTTATAGATCCAGGCCACGGAGGAAAGGATCCTGGGGCAGTAAGCAACGGTTTTACTGAAAAAATAATTTCTCTAAAAACTTCTCTTAAATTAGGTCAAAAACTTCGGGAAAATAATATTAACGTTATATATACTAGAAATAAAGATCAGTTTGTAAACCTTTATGAAAGAGCAAATATTGCAAATAGATCAAATGCCCAACTTTTTCTTTCAATTCATTGTAATGCCCATACCTCTCAAGCATTTGGTGCTGAAACTTTTGTACTTGGTCTTCATGCAAATCAAAGAAATTTTGAGGTTGCCAAAAAGGAAAATTCTGTGATTTTCTATGAAGATGATTATGAAAATACTTACGAAGGTTTTGACCCAAATAATCCAGAATCTGTTATTGGACTGACTTTGATGCAAGAAGAATATCTTGACCAAAGTATTATTGCTGCTTCATATATTCAAAATGGATTTGTTAATAGATTAAATAGGAAGAATAGAAATATAAAACAAGCTGGATTTATTGTTTTAAAATACACTTATATGCCAAGTGTTCTTATTGAACTTGGTTTTTTGACTAATAAAAAAGAGGGTGCATACTTAAATTCAAATAGTGGGCAGTCAGAAATGGCAGATGCTATTTCAAATGCTGTAATTAAATATAAGAATGAATTTTTCAGTAATCTTTCAAAATCTAATCTTATTGATAGTGTAAATAGTGATATAGTTTATTACCGAGTTCAAATTGCAGCAAGCAATAAACTCTTAGAGTTAGAGCCATACAATTTTAAAGGATTAAAAAAAGTTGATGTAGTTAGAGAAGGAGAAATGTATAAATATTTATACGGAAAACATAAAACTTTAAGTGAAGCAAATAAGGATTTAAAAACTGCAAGAGCTAGTGGTTTTAATTCATCTTTTGTAGTAAGATTTCAAAACAATGAAATAATCAAATTAAATTGAGACTACAGATAATATTTCACTAACTAAATTATTCTTATTTTTACATCATAAACATAAACTGCCTTGAGACTATCAAAAGAAATTAAAGCTGCTTTTTTTGTTTTATCAACTATACTTTTATTCATCTTTGGATTTAATTATTTAAAAGGTTCATCCATTCTTGATAAGCAAAAGACAATTTATGCAGTCTATGATGAAGTAGATGGTTTGTTAGTTGGAGCCAATGTTATGATAAATGGCTTGTCTATTGGAAATGTTACAGAATTAGATTTTTTACCTAATTCAACTAAAATAATTGTTACACTTAAGGTAAAAGATAAGTTGAACTTTTCTTCAAAAAGCACAGCATCAATATATGAAACTGGTGTTCTAGGTGGTCTGGCTATTTCAATAGAACCTTTATTTGAAAGAGAATCTATAGTTAAAACCGGTGATACGCTTATGTCTAGTGTCAGACCTGGATTAACAGAATTAATTAATAGACAGATAGAACCTCTATCAAGACAATTACAAAGTACTATAACTAGTGTTGACTCAATTTTTACAGGTGCATCTAATGTTTTAAACAGACAGACTCAAGAGGAAATTAAAGAATCAATTAGTGTTTTAACATCTGCTATTAATGCAATAAACAATTCTTCGCTAATTATTGAAGAAACATTAATATCCAAGAATACTCAAATTAATAACACTATAGACAATTTTGAAAAAATTAGTTCTAATCTCTCAAATGTATCTGATGAATTAAATTCTTTTGGCCTGTCTTCTCTTCTTACTAATCTTCAGGTTTCAGTTGATGGAATTGGCTCAATTGTAGATAAGCTTGATTCAGACAACTCAACCCTAGGTAAATTAATTAATGAAGATGAAGTCTATAATAATCTTAATTCATCAATAGAGAGTTTAAATATTTTGATTAACGATATAAAAGCAAATCCAAAAAAATATGTTCATTTTTCAGTTTTTGGTAGAAAGTAAATGATTAATATTTTACCTAATATAATTTTTAGTATTCTACTGATAACATCAGTTGGCTTTTTTATATATAATATTAAAAAATTAATAACTGTAATCAAACTTGGTAAACCTGTTGATAGGTTTGACAATCCCAGAAAAAGACTTTATAATATGATTAGAATTGCTCTTGGTCAATCAAAAATGGTTACAAAACCAATCTCAGGTTTCTTACATGTAATAGTATATATTGGCTTTATTATAATTAATATTGAGCTTCTTGAAATATTAATTGATGGAATTACAGGTTCACATAGATTTTTTTCAAAATATTTTAACACTACTTTTTATAACTTTTTAATTGCCTCTTTTGAGATTCTTGCATTATTGGTTTTAATTTCAGTTATTTTATTTTGGACTAGAAGAAACATTATGAAAATAAAGAGATTTCTTAGTAATGAAATGAGAGGATGGCCAAAATTTGATGCTGATAATATACTTTATTTTGAGGTAGTATTGATGTTATTATTCTTATCAATGAATGCTACTGATTTAATTCTCCAAGAAAGAAATTTTGAGGGCTATTATAAAGCTGGATCTTTTCCTGTGTCCTCAATTTTGGTTCCTTTATTTGATTCATTTGAGACTTCTACAGTCTATCTTTTTGAGAGACTCTTTTGGTGGCTTCACATTATAGGAATCTTACTTTTTCTAAACTATCTCTATTATTCTAAACATTTACACATTCTTCTAGCTTTTCCTAATACTTATTTTGCTAATCTTGAAAATAAAGGAAAGTTTGGAATATTAGAGTCAGTCAGAAATGAAGTTCTGTTGATGTTTTATCCAGAAAAAGTCTCTGAATCAAATGGTAATGTAGATAAATTTGGAGCCTCAGATGTTCTAGACTTAAATTGGGTACAACTTATGAATGCATATTCGTGTACAGAATGTGGGAGATGTACAAGCGAGTGTCCTGCAAATTTAACAGGAAAAAAATTGTCACCAAGAAAGATTATGATGGATACAAGGGATAGACTGGAAAAGGTATCAAAAAATATATCAATAAATAAGGGTAAATTTGTTGATGATGGTGACAGACTATTGGACAACTATATTACTAAAGAAGAACTTTGGGCTTGTACTTCATGTAATGCTTGTGTTGAGGCTTGTCCAATTAATATTGACCCATTGTCAATAATAATGGATATGAGACAATATTTAATAATGGAAGAATCATCCGCCCATCCGGATTTAAATAATATGATGAATAATATTGAAAATAATGGAGCACCTTGGCCTTATAATCAACAAGATAGGGAGTTATGGATTCAAGAATCTTAAAAATTTATATATGAAAAAAGAAGAAGTGGAAAATTATTTACATCAAAAAATTGAAAAGGGAGAGACAGTTAGTCCTATTTTACCTGAAGGGATAAAAAATTATTTAATTGACATAGACGGCACAATTTGTGATGATGTTCCAAATGAGGAGCCAGACAGAATGGTTACTGCAAAATTATATCCAGATGCTTTAGAGACAATTAATAACTGGTATGGTAAAGGCCATATCATATGTTTTTTTACTGCAAGAATTGAATCTCATAGAGAGGTAACAGAAAAGTGGCTTAAGGATAATGGCTTTAAATATCATAGTTTACTTATGGGAAAACCAAGAGGTGGAAATTATCATTGGATAGACAATCACTTGGTAAAGGCTACAAGGTATAATGGAAAATTTACAGATTTAATTGAGAAAAAAGTAACAATTGAGGTCTTTGATGACGACCAATCAGATAAGGAATAATGAAAGTGCCAATTTTATCAGAATTAAAATCAAGAGGTAAGCAGCCAGAATACCTATTTTGGATAGGCTGTGCAGGTAGTTTTGATGACAGAGCAAAAAAAGTAACTAAAGCTTTTGTTAAAATTCTTAATAGAGCAAACGTATCGTATGCTATTCTTGGTAAAGAGGAATCATGTACTGGTGATCCTGCCAAAAGATCAGGGAATGAATTTTTATTTCAGATGAAGGCAATCTCAAATATAGAGATTCTTAATTCATATGACGTCAAAAAGATAATTACTACATGTCCTCACTGTTTTAATACTTTAAAAAATGAATATCCTGATCTTGGGGGGAAATATGAGGTTATTCATTATACTACTTTGATTAACAATCTAGTTAATGAAAATAAGATTTCAATCTCTGGAGGTTATTATAAAGGTAAAAAAATCACTTATCATGATCCTTGTTATCTTGGAAGAGCTAATGGAATATATGAGGCGCCTAGAGATGTAATTAAAAAATTAGATGCTGAACTCGTAGAGATGAAAAGCTGTAAATCTAAATCCTTGTGTTGTGGAGCTGGTGGTGCCCAAATGTTTAAAGAACCAGAAAAGGGTAATCAAGATATAAATATTAAAAGATCAGAAGAGGCAATAAAAACAGATGCAAAAATTGTTGCTGTAAGTTGTCCCTTTTGTAGTACAATGATGAGTGATGGTATGACATCCAAACAGAAAGATGTTGATGTTGTTGATATAGCCCAAATGATTGAAAAAGCTGAAGACTTATGAGAGTGGATTTTAAAAATATGCCAGATGATTCTAGAATTTGGATTTACCAATCCGATAAAGATTTAAATGAATTTGAAATATCAATTATTGATGATAAAACTACTTCATTTCTTGACTCATGGAAAGCACATGGAAAAGATCTTGAATGCTCGTATTCAATTATCAATAAAAGATTTATTGTTATTGCAGTTAATGAAAATATAAATAATATAGGTGGATGTTCAATAGATTATTCACTTCAACTAATCAATGATATCTCTAATTCTATTCAAATAAACTTATTAAATAGATTAATTGTTAATTACAAGGTAGACAATAAAATTGCTTCAACTAGTCTTAATGATTTAAAAAACAAAATTAAAGACGGAGGTTTCACGTCTGAAACCATTATATTCAATACAGCTATAAAAACTAAGGGTGAACTTTTAAATAATTTTGAAATAGATATTAAATCATCATGGCTTTCTAAATTCTTGTAATATGTTAAGAAACTTCTTAATATTCCTATTTAATATAACTTTTGTTTTTTCACAAAATATATATGATAATTTAAGTCCTCCAGAAAAAAAGTGGGTAGACAGCGTCTATTCATCCTTAACCACTGAAGAAAAGGTAGCTCAACTTTTTGTTAATTGGGTTTCACCTGAACAGTCAAACTTTGATGAAGTAAAAAAACTTGTTGTAGAAGATAAAATAGGTGGTCTAATATTCTCAATTGGTACAACAAAAACACATATAGATTGGCTAAATAAATTTCAATCATTTGCAAAAACCCCTTTACTTATATCTATGGACGCTGAGTGGGGACCATCACAAAGGTTGTCTGATGTGTTTGCCCATCCATGGAATATGACTTTAGGAGCTATCCAAGATGACTCTCTGGTTAGAGATATATCAAAGAGGATAGCTGAGCAAAATAAAGAATTAGGTGTTCACATTAATTTTTCTCCATCAGTAGACGTAAATAATAATTCTAAAAATCCAATTATAGGAAACAGGTCATTCGGTGAGGATCCTATAAATGTCTATAAAAAAGCAAAGGCTTATATTCATGGTCATAAAGATGTGGGAGTTTATACCTCCATAAAGCATTTCCCAGGACATGGAGACACTGATAAAGACTCTCACAAAACACTTCCAGTAATAAGCGGAAATATGAAAAGATTAAATAGTATTGAACTATTTCCATTTAAAAAACTTATTGAAGATGGACTTGCAGAATCAATAATGTTAGCTCACTTAAATGTTCCTGCAATTGATAAAAATTATCCTTCTTCTTTGTCATCTAAAACTGTTAATAAATTATTAAGAGAGAAATATAATTTTAATGGAATAACAGTAACTGATGCTCTTGACATGAAGGGAGTTCTTCAAGAACCTAATTTAAATGTTGATTTAAGAGCTTTTCAAGTTGGTAATGATATACTTTTAATGTCAACTAGTGTTTCTTCAGGAGTAAAAGTAATCACTGAATCATATAATAAAGGAAGAATATCTGAAGCTAGGCTATCTAAATCTGTTAAAAAGATCTTATCACTTAAAGCAAAATCAGGTCTAAATAATTACAAAGAGATAATATCTAAAAATATTCTTGAAAAAGTAAATACACCTAAAGATTCTCTGCTATATTCAAAAGCCATGGAATCAGCTATTACTCTTGTTAAGAATAATGATGAGATCTTACCATTATCAACTAATAAAAAATACTTACATGTGTCTTTTGGTAAAAATAAGAATAGTGAGTATCTAACTAATAAAATGGATTTGTATGTTGATGTCGAAAAATTTGAAAGTGATGATTATTCATCGATCTATAACAAAACTGATTACGATGCAATTATAATATCATATCATGGTTCTAGTTCTAGTCCTTATGCCTCAAATATTATACCTGATGACATAGTTGGTAAAATAGATAATATTAGTAAGTCTAATGATGTCATTTTGAACTTATTCCTGAATCCATATAGCCTTAATTCCTTTAAATCAATTGATAATTTTGAGTCAATAATTATATC
>CENP01049962.1_pt1 | contig 10364 bp, 9 predicted proteins | sample 361281 | NCBI WGS metagenome assembly CENP01 (sample SAMEA2591122, study PRJEB7988) | marine metagenome | biome: marine biome (ENVO:00000447); feature: deep chlorophyll maximum layer (ENVO:xxxxxxxx); material: saline water (ENVO:00002010), including plankton (ENVO:xxxxxxxx) | depth 70 m
TATCTGCTGAAATCTTAGCTGAAATCAACAGAGAAGTTGTAAGAACTATCTACATCAACGCTGAAAAAGGTGCTTCATCTAACTCAGGAGCAATTAACACTACTAACGAAGGTATCTTTGATTTAGATACAGACTCAAATGGTAGATGGTCAGTTGAGAGATTCAAAGGACTTATGTTCCAAGTAGAGAGAGAAGCGAACACTATAGCACAAAGAACAAGAAGAGGAAAAGGTAACATCTTAATCACTTCAAGTGACGTTGCCTCTGCACTTCAAATGGCTGGTGTGTTAGACTACACTCCTGCTCTTAACAACAACCTAAACATTGACGATACTGGTAATACTTTTGCTGGTGTTTTAAATGGTAGATACAAAGTATATATTGATCCATATGCTGCAAACCAAGCTGCGAAGCAATACTTCGTTGTAGGTTACAAAGGTACTTCACCTTATGATGCAGGTATGTTCTATTGTCCATATGTACCTCTACAAATGGTTAGAGCAGTTGGTCAGGACACTTTCCAACCAAAAATTGGATTCAAAACAAGATACGGAATCCAAGCTAACCCATTCGCTGAAATCGGAGCAAGTGGTTCAAACGCTATCATTGATGGCGCAGGTTCTGCAAACTCTAACAGATACTACAGAAGAGTCCAAGTTACAAACTTAATGTAATATCAATCAGTAATGATTTTAAAAAGGCGGGGCCTCAAAACCTCGCCTTTTTTATTTGTACTAAATACTAATATGAAAAATTTAATCATTCAATACGTTTGGATTATCGCTGTGGCTAGTGCCGTATTACTAGTTGGCGCACTTACGTTTCCTGATAAGAAAAATAGACTAGAGTTTATTGAGGAAAGAATGAATGAAGTAGAAGAACAAAGAAAAGTATTGACTGAAAAAGAGAAAGAATTAGAGAGATTAGCCACTGAAAAAGAGTGGGAAGAAGTAGATAAAAACTCGGATAAATAGTTATATGACTGTTACTAACTCGTTTACAAGACAACCTACAAAGATAGACTACGCTAGTCCTACACAGTTTAAATTTGGTATCATTAAGTTACCTAAAGTTGAGTTTTTTGTTACTTCTGTTAACTTACCTGGTATTTCAATGGACGCAGTAAATCAAACAACACCATTGAAAGATATACCTAAACCTGGTACTAAACTTAACTATGAAGATTTGACAATGACTTTCATAGTAGATGAAGATTTAGCTAATTACCAAGAAATACACGGATGGTTAGTTGGATTAGGGTTTCCTAAAGATCATAGTCAATTTAAAAATTTAATGGATGCATCAGCTGATAGATTTCCTACATCATCTGGCGCAGTAAGTAATGAGATAGGAAAAGTAAAATATGGAGCACAAGGAGATGGTGGTTCATATTCAGATGCAACACTAACAATATTAACTAATAAGAATAACGCTGTGACAGAAGTTAGATTTTCTGATGTATTTCCTGTAAGTTTAAGTGGTTTAGTCTATGACCAACAAGCGACTGACGTAAACTACTTGACAGCTCAGGTATCTTTCAAGTATAGTCTATATGAGTTTGCAGCAAAAGGGGCTACAACAACCTCGGTAGTAACCACATAATCATTGATTTTTTTGTGATTTTGTGATATAATGGATATATTATGGATTTAGAACAATTACAAGAACAGGCTGAAAAAGACCTTAAAATAAATGATACTGAATTAGATTTAGAATCATTAAAAACACCTCAAATTTACAACAAATATTTAAAACACTATACAAAGTACAAACTATTATTAACTCGTGCTGAGAGCGATTATAGTACGCTTAAACGTGAGAAATGGGAGTATTATACTGGTAAGGCTGATCCTAAAGTATATGAAGAAAAACCATTTGACTTAAAAATACTAAAAACTGATTTAGACAAATACCTTGACGCTGATATAGATTTACAAAAAACAATACAAAAAGTTAAGTATTTGGATACCACAGTAGATTTTTTAGAAAGAACATTAAGACAAGTATCAAATAGAACATATACAATCAAAAATGCAATTGAATGGAGAAGATTTACTAGTGGTGCTATTTAAGAATGACCGCTACAAGATACTTAATCATTGACAAAGTAAACGAAGTTTATCTTAAAATAGAAGCTGATGCTGATATTCGTAGAGAGTTAAGTGAGCACTTTACGTTTGAAGTACCAGGTTTTAAGTTTATGCCACAGTTTAGAAATAGAGTGTGGGATGGTAAGATAAGATTATTTAGTTATGCTACTGGTAAAATATATGCAGGTTTATATCCTTATATAAAACAATGGTGTGATGACAACAAAGTACAGATTGTTGATGGAACGAAAATACAAGATACAAAAGTTGATATATCTAAAGTAAATGACTTTATAAAAGCTCTTAATATTCCTATGGAAGTAAGAGATTATCAGAAAGAAGCATTTGTACACGCCACCGAAAAGAATAGATGTTTATTATTATCACCTACAGCGTCTGGTAAATCATTAATAGTTTATCTATTAGTACGTTTCAATTTATTAAGAATCAAAAAGAAAATATTAATCATAGTACCAACAACATCTTTAGTAGAACAGCTATTTAAAGACTTTAAAGATTATGGTTGGAATAGTGAAAAGAACGTACATAAGATATATTCTGGCCACGAAAAAGATACTGATAAAAATGTAATAATATCTACTTGGCAATCAATATACAATCAGCCCAAAAAATTTTTTAAAGACTTTGATATGATAATTGGTGATGAAGCTCATCTATTTAAAGCTGTTTCTTTAAGTAAGATTATGACTAAACTAGAACAATGTAAATATAGAGTTGGTCTAACAGGAACTTTGGATGGAACAAAAACACATAAACTAGTATTAGAGGGTTTATTTGGAGTTGTTAATAAAGTTGTATCTACAAGTGAATTACAAGAAAGAAAACAATTAGCCGATTTAAAAATTATATGTTTAATACTTCAACACGATTCGACAGCTCGTCATTTTTTAAAGGATAAAAGTTACCAAGAAGAAATGGATTACCTAGTTTCTAATACTAAAAGAAATAAATATATAAGAAATCTTTGTTTATCATTGCAAGGTAATACATTATGTTTATTTCAATATGTGGAAAAGCATGGTGAGTTACTAAAACAACTTATTGAAGAAAAGGCTGTAGATAGAAAAGTCTTTTTTGTTCACGGAGGTGTTGAGGCTGATGAAAGAGAAAAGATTAGAGAAATTACTGAAGAGTCGGATAACGCTATCATCATTGCTAGCTATGGTACTTTTTCTACTGGTATTAATATTAGGAACTTACACAATATTGTTTTTGCTAGTCCTTCTAAATCAAGGATTAGGAATCTTCAAAGCATTGGCCGTGGTCTTCGTTTAAAAGACAATAATTCAGCGGCAACATTATACGACATAGCTGATGACTTAACTTATAATGAAAAAGAAAATTATACCCTAGCACACTTTAGAGAAAGAATAAATATATACAGCGAAGAAGAATTTAATTACGAAATACATAACATAGAGTTAAACAATGGCAGATCAGATAGTACGAATAATTAAACTTATAAATGGTGATGATATAGTGTGTTCTTTTTCAGAACCACGATTACCTGATAAATCTCCTTTGTTGAGATTAAACAAGCCGTTACAAATAAAATACGTTTCACAGTTTACACCTCAAGGTTTAAAAGATTATATTGCTATGATAAAATGGGCAGCGTACACATCTGATACAGTCGTTTCTATCCCAAAAGATAAAATTGTTACTATTACAAATGCTACGGATGAAATGACTAAAAGTTATAAAAAACTTGCTGACAATTATTTAAATTTAGACGTACCTCGTAAAGAAAATAGGTACGAACAAGAGATGATGTCGGATGAGGATAACGATAACTATAACCAGCTTTGGGATGAATTTAGAGATACTAAAAAGACTTACCACTAGATTGCTGGACAAGCCAATTGTACACCCAAAGTTTGAAAAAGTCAATGCCTTTTGATGCATGCGCATTGACATTTTTGAAGTTATATAGTATGATAAAATTATGAATAAAAATACAAAAAAAGAACATTATGTTGACAATAAAGCTTTTCTTGCTGCGATGGTTGAATATAGAATGCTCGTTGAAAAAGCGAAGAAAGAAAAGAAAGATAAACCACCTGTCACAGATTATATAGGCGGATGTTTTCTAAAGATAGCTAATCACTTATCTTATAGACCTAATTTTATAAATTACACATTTAGAGATGATATGATCTCTGATGGTATTGAAAACTGTTTACAATATTTAAACAACTTTGATCCATCTAAATCTAATAACCCTTTTGCATACTTTACACAAATAATATATTACGCTTTTGTAAGAAGAATACAAAAAGAAAAGAAACAAGTAATTATAAAACATAAGATATTGACCGACTCAAATTTTGATGATATGACTTTACAACCAGGTGACGATAGAGAATTTAAGAATCAATTTACAGAGTTTCTTAAAAAGAATACCGTTGTAGAGGAACCCGTATCAAAAAAACCTAAAAAAAGAAAACAAAGAAAAGGTAAGTTAGATTACTTTATTGATTAACTATGAAAGTTAAAAAGATTATCGTAGTTGGAGGAGGCTCCTCTGGCTGGATGACTGCTGCTGCTATTTGTAAGTGTCTTCCTAATATAGACTTGACTGTAATAGAATCACCAGATACTCCTATTGTAGGTGTTGGTGAAAGTTTATTACCTCAATTCAATGCTTATAGAGAATTGTTAGGTTTAAAAGATGAAGACTTTATGAAGTCAACTGGTGCAACATATAAACTAGCAATACGATTTGAAGATTTTTATAAAAAAGGTGATGGTGGATGGTTTTATCCGTTTAGTGTTCCTAATGTTAGTCCATACAAAAATGGTAGAATGACTTGGCACGTTAAGAAAATGTTACAACCAGAAACTAGTAATTTAAATTATTATGAATCAATGTATCCTTTAATGGCACTAGTAAATAATAATACCTTTGATGATAATAAATCTAACGATATACCTAATTTTAATTTTAATAATGATGTATCTTATCACGTTGATGCAGTTAAATTTGGTCTATGGTTAAAAGATAATTTTTGTAAACCAAAAGGTGTAAAACATATAAAAGAACATATTGATACAGTTGAAAAAGATGACAACGGTATTGTGTCTTTAAACAAGAAACATAAAGCTGATTTGTTTATAGATTGTACAGGTTTTAAATCTATGTTATTAGGTGAACACTTAAATGAACCATTTGAAAAATATGATGATATATTATATAATGATGCTGCCTGGGCAACTCAAATACCATATAACAATAAAGAAAAAGAATTAGTGCCATATACAAATTGTACAGCACTAGGATATGGTTGGGTATGGAATATTCCTGTTTGGGAAAGAATGGGTACAGGTTATGTACATTGTAGTAAATTTATATCAAAAGAAGATGCACTAGAAGAATTTAAATCATATTTAATTAGTAAAGGTCACAAAGTAGATAATCTAAAATTTAGATATATACCAATGAGAGTTGGAATGCACAAAAGAACATTTGTAAAAAATGTAGTTGCTATTGGATTATCAAACTCATTTGTAGAACCATTAGAATCAACAGGTCTATTAACCACACACGATTTTATTTTTATGTTGCTAAGAGTATTGACAAGAGATAAAAAAGATATTACAATAAGTCAATATGACAGAGATAATTTTACTTCAATATGTAAACACATTTTTAGAAATGCAGCAGAGTTTGTTTCTTTACACTATTCGTTATCACATAGAGAAGATACACCATATTGGAAATCTATAATGAATCATAATTGGTCAAAAGATTTAATTGATAACAAGCCAGTAAAAACACAAGGTCATCAGTGGGCTAGTATGAGAAGATACCAGCAGAACTATTTTGATGACATTGGTGGTTTACAATGTTTAAGTGTTGGTATGAATTATTATCAAACTGACGAACTAGCTGAAATATATTATTACCAAGACAAAAATATATTGAATAAATTAAAAGAAGAATATATATCATCTATTCATTTATTAGATAGAGATACACAAAAATATGATAGAATAGCCAAAACAAAACAAAAATATTTAGATTATCTAAAGGAAAAAATTTATGATAGATAATATAGTTGTAGTTGGTGGTGGAACTTCGGGTTGGCTATCTGTGTGTAATTTACTTTTTAGAATACACGAATCTAAAAATATTAATATAACTGTTATTGAGTCTCCTGATGTTCCTATCATAGGAGTAGGTGAATCAACGACAGGTAAAATGCACGATATAATAAACCATTACGACCATTTAAAATGTGAAAAAGAATTTTTAAAAGAAACTGGTGCCACTTTTAAATATGGTATTAAACATATTGATTGGTATAAAAACAATGATTCTTTTTTAAGTCCTATTGGTTCAGATTTTGAAAATGATACAACATATCCAAGTAAAGATTATGATTACTTTAGAATATATCACGTTGCCGAAAACAAAAAATATGAAGTACCTATACAAAATCAAATGATGTTACAAAACAAATTGTATCCTATTGGTGAGCATAACTATGATGTCACTTATCATATAGATGCATATAAGACAGGTGAGTTTTTAAGAAAAAAATGTTTAGCAACAGGTAGAGTAAAACGAATTGAAGCAACAATAGAAAATGTTAATTTAAATGATTTAGGTGGTGTTAAAAGTTTAGATTTAAGTAATGGTGAAAAAATAAATGGTGATTTCTTTGTTGATTGTACAGGTTGGGCAAAGGTATTAATTGATAAAGTTGGTGCTAAATTTAAATCATATAGAGATAATTTATTAGTAAATAAGGCAATAGTATTTCCAAGACCAACAAAAGAAAATGAAGTTATAAAAAATCATACTGTAGCAACAGCTAGAAAATATGGATGGACTTTTGATTTACCTTTACAAAATAAAGTTGGTAGAGGTTATGTATTTAATGGTGATATGATAAGTGTTGATGATGCTATAAAAGAAATGAACGATTGTTATAATGAAGAAATAGATGTTAAAAAAGTTATAGATTTTAAAAGTGGTCGTTTAGATAAAATGTGGATAAAAAATGTTTTGGCTACAGGATTAAGCGCTAGTTTTTTAGAACCGTTAGAGGCAACAGCAATACATACTACAATATCTCAATTTACACATTTTATGGAAAATTATTTTACAGAAGATTTAAACTTATACGATAAAAGTTTACAAAAACAATACAATGATTATATGACAGGTTATGTAGATGACATAAGAGATTTTATTACCTTTCATTATATTACACCTAGAAAAGATACAGAATTTTGGATTGAATCATCAGACCCTAAAAGATGGTCGGATGAATTAAAAAAGAAAATGTATATATGGCAAAATAAAATGCCAAGACAAATAGACTATCCACATAAAGGTGTATGGTATGGTATAGGTAATTCATTGTGGTTACAAGTTGGTATGGGTATGAATTTATTTGATAGTGGCATTGCTAAAAAAGAACTAAATTATTATGGTCTTTATGATAAAGCAAAAACAGATTATGATTTAATAAAAGAAAGAGCGACTGCTGTCGTTTCTAATTTACAAACAACAAATGAGGTGTACAACTCTTTATGAAAATAGCATTACTTAACGACACACACTTTGGTGTAAGAAACGATAGCCAAGCATTTAGAAACTATCAATTAAGATTTTACAACGAAATATTTTTTCCATATCTAAAAGAAAACAATATTAAAACACTTGTACATTTAGGTGATGTTGTTGATAGAAGAAAGTTTATTAACTTTCAAACTGCCTCCGTTTTTAGAAAACATTTTTGGGATGTGTTATGGAAAGAGAAAATAGATACACATATAATCATAGGTAACCACGACACATATTATAAAAATACAAACGAAGTAAATGCTATTGAAAATTTATATACTAGTTTTGATGGAGTAAACGAACCATTTATATATACTGGCCCTAAAGAAGTTGAACTTGGTGGTTGTAATATATTGTTTTTACCTTGGATATGTGATGATAATTATGAAGATAGTATCCATGCATTAGATAGTGCAACTGCTAGTGTTATTATGGGACACCTAGAGATAAAAGGTTTTGAGATGCAAAAAGGTATGATAAACGACCAAGGATTAGAAAAGAAACAATTTAAAAGGTTTGAAAAAGTTATCAGTGGTCACTTTCATAAAAAATCAGATGATGGTCAAATATATTATTGTGGTGCTCAATATGAAATGACTTGGTCAGATTACAAAGACCCAAAGGGTTTCCATATTTTTGATACAGAAACTAGAGAGTTAACAAGAGTACCTAATCCATTAAGAATACATAAAAAATTAATTTATAATGATAAAGAAACTAATTATACAAACATAAACCTTTCAGAATTTGAAGATAGCTTTGTAAAAATATTTGTTGTAAATAAAACAGATGACAATATGTTTAATAATCTATTAGATAATATGCATAATAAGATAAACACACACGAAATAAATGTTATTGAAGATTTAAACTCTGATGTAACAGCAAGTGTAAGAGAAGATATATTAGATCAAGGTGAAGATACACTTACGTTTTTAGGTAATTATATAGATCAAGCAGATACAGAATTAGATAAACAAAAACTAAAAGGTGTAGTAAAAGAATTATTTGTTGAGGCAAGTGAAAGATGATTGTATTTAAAAAATTACGTTGGAAAAACTTTTTATCTACTGGTAATAATTATATAGAAGTAGAATTAAACAAATCACAAACAACACTAATAATTGGTCCAAACGGTTCTGGTAAATCTACTTTACTAGATGCTCTATGTTTTGCTTTATTTAATAGACCATTTAGATTAATAAAGAAAGAACAAATTATAAACACAATAAACACAGCAGATTGTTTAGTAGAATTAGAATTTAGTATAGGTAGAAAAGAATATAAAATTATTAGAGGTATCAAACCAACTATCTTTCAAATATATTGTGACGGCACTTTGCTTAACCAAGAAGCGTCAACAATTGATTATCAAAATGTATTAGAAGATCAAATACTAAAATTAAATTATAGAGCTTTCAAACAAGTTATTATATTAGGTTCTTCAGCATATCAACCATTTATGCAGATGAGGCCTAGACATAGACGTGAGGTTGTAGAAGAAATATTAGATATTAGAGTGTTAACTCATATGGATATATTATTAAGAAACCAACAAACAGACTTATCAAATAAAATAACTGAAGCCAAACATCAATGTGATTTAATTGAATCAAAATATGAATTAGAAAATAAACATTATACAGAACTTAAAAATAGAAGTACAGAAGACCTTGATGTAAAAAGAAACTCATTAGATAAAATAAAAGAAGATAAAAGAAAATATTTAGAAGATGTACAAAAACTAGACAATGAATACAAGTCATTAGAAGAAGATACAAAAGACAAACAAAAAGTAGAAAAGAAACTAAAAGAACTAGAGAAAATAGAAACTAAAATTGAAACGAATCTTAAATCACACGAAAAGAATTTAAAGTTTTTTGAAGAAAATGATTCGTGTCCTACTTGTACTCAACAAATAGAGCCAGATGTTAAAACAGAAAAGACGAAATATGAAAAGGGTAAAATTACCACATTAAATCAAGGAATGAAACAATTAGTAGAAGAAATAACAAAAACCGAGAATAGATTGAATGACCTTGACAAAATCTCAAAAAGGATGTATGATATACAGATAGATATGTCAAAAATAACTACATCTGTTGATGAGTTAAAAAAGTATTCTGACAATCTACACAATGAAATTGTAACATTAGAAAGTAAAGATAGTGATACAAAAGACATTGAAGAACAGTTACAAAAGTTTAAAACAGAGTTAGAACAAACTAAAACTGATTTAGATAAAGTAATTGAAGAAAAAAAATATGCTGATGTAATTAGAGAAATATTATCAGATAAAGGTGCTAAAGCTAAGATTATTAAAAAGTATCTTCCAATAATGAATACTTTAATAAATCAATATCTACAACAAATGGATTTCTTTGTTTCTTTCCATTTAGATGAAGAATTTAAAGAGACAGTAAAAAGTAGATTTAGAGATACCTTTGATTACAATAGTTTTAGTGAAGGTGAAAAAATGAGAATAGATTTGGCGTTAGTGTTTACTTGGAGAGCTATTGCTAAAATGAAAAATAGTACAAATACAAACTTAATGATACTAGATGAAATATTTGATAGCAGTTTAGATGGTCAAGGTACAGATGACTTCTTTAAAATTGTTAAGGGTATGACAAAAGAAAATATCTTTATTATATCACACAAAGGCGATATACTATTTG
>CENP01071453.1_pt1 | contig 10363 bp, 10 predicted proteins | sample 361281 | NCBI WGS metagenome assembly CENP01 (sample SAMEA2591122, study PRJEB7988) | marine metagenome | biome: marine biome (ENVO:00000447); feature: deep chlorophyll maximum layer (ENVO:xxxxxxxx); material: saline water (ENVO:00002010), including plankton (ENVO:xxxxxxxx) | depth 70 m
TTTGAGCCGGTAAAAGAGGTAACTTCACGACACGAATGCGTATTATTACCATTTGTTGCTGCAAAAAATGCTTTTCTGTCAAAAAAGTAAACATGTTAATGGTGTCTTTTAATGAACGAGTCCACGGCTTTAATAGCATCATGCTCGTATAAATTCCCGTGGTTTGCTCCTTCAAATATATGCATATATTTCGGCTCGGAAGCTTCGCTGAATAGAAGTTTCCCATGTTGCAAACCAATCACATCATCTTGATCTCCATGTATGATTAATAACGGGGCCGTGAGACTGTTGACCTTCGAAAAGGAATCAAATTTATCTTTAAGTAGATAACGAACGGGTACAAACCAATAACGTTCTGAGGCTACTTTCGTGATGGATGCATACGGAGCTTCCAATATAACTGACCCTACATCTACTTCTCTTGCTAAATTAATAGCTACGCCAGTACCAAGGGATTCGCCATATAGAACTATGTCATTTTGATCAAATTTTTTATTTTTCACAAAATCTATAGCAGCCTTGCTATCTAACAAAAATCCTTTTTCGTTTGGGGCTCCCGGATTCCCTCCATACCCTCGATAGCCCACAAATAGTAAGCTATATCCATGATCTATAAATTGACGCGCTTTGAAATCCCTATCGAAAATAGTCCCCGCATTTCCTTGGAAGTAAATGATAATTGGTTTACCTTCTTCTCCTTTGAAAAACCATGAACGCAAGTCAAGTCCATCATCTGTTTTGAGAAAAATTTCGATCATTTCTGGGACTACAGAATTTACAATCATTGGAATTGTTTTACCTGGAACAAAAAGAATATTTCTTTGAAAAAGGTATAACAGCGCAACCAAAGTGGCATAACCAGCTAAAAAAAATAAAACAAACTTATACATTTCAAATAAAACTTACCTGTTATCTCGTATTTATCGTCCTTATAACATATATTTAGGGATATTTATTATTATATCGGGGGAAAGAACCTGGTCCGAAGAACTTACTATTTTTGTTTTTTACTTTTAACGTTAATATTTTTTTTAACGTGCTTAAGTGCAACCGGGCATGCCGCTCGCGTACAATGGTTTGTAGAGGTGTTAACAGATCCTGTAAGTAAAAAACCTTTCATAGAAGCTCGAATATTGACGCGTAAAGGCTTTCGTCTTCATATTTTTAGAAAGAAAGATAATAGTATTTGGGCACGTTTCAGACTGCCACGGTCGGTTAGGGAACAACTCACAAAGAATAAGCTCCCCACTTTTTGGGTAGATAATTTTGATCCTGTTGAATTGGAGCAACTGAAAAAATTAGAAATTGGTTTTAATCCCACGCTTTATAAGCAGAGTGGAAAACAAATTGAATTTATTGTATGGGGTTCAGCGACACCGGGATTTATTCCGCCCGTCATGAGGCAAATGATGTTAGGTGAAAATATTTATATAAAATATTGGACACTAATGGGAAAGCAAGGATTAGCTGAAATTCCTCTTAATCGGGCTAACGAAGCAATAGCGCAATTTTTGCGCGTACAACCTCTCAACAAAAGAACGGACACGGTTCAAGGTGACTCTGGCTCGTCATTTGTCACTTTAGCCAAGCGTTTTACAGAGATTTGTGAAGACTTGCGGTTCACGGCGGCAGATAATGATTACACAGAATGCAGAGATTTATATATCGAATGCAGTGAAGCGCCAGGAATGACAACCGAAAAACTTAGGGTTTGTCTAGATTACTTTCCTGAACGGGGTGTCCCTAATAGTAACATAAAGAAAACAAAATAATTCATTTAAAAATATCAAGTTTCAAAGATTGCGACTTCCCTAGCCAGCAGACATAGTCGCTGTGATCAGAAATATTGTCCTTCGTGCATAAATGAATGAAAATATCTAACCCGTTTCTATTTACAATTAGCCATTGAACAAATACTCCGAAATCATTTCCATGAAACTTTATTTGACAGCTCCATAAAGGGTGGGGGCCTACTGGTTTTTCATGTATTCGACCAATTTCAAATGAAAAATTTTCACTTATGGCTCCAATCAATTTTTTTGCTTGGTCAATTGTCTCACTACAATAATAAACATGCGCATGATATTGATATTTTGATTGATCTATATGGTTAGATTTTTTTTCTGTCACAATTCGCCTCAAACTATTTCAATTTTTTGTTTCAAATCTTTTAATTTTCAGTTATCTACCGCTCCATCAAGCTTGACCATTATTGCGAGACAACAGTTGAGCTTAATACTTCGAAATTATTTCGTACTTCAATATGAAACAATCAAGTCCTCAAATTATTAAGAAAAATCACTCATTATCAATAGACACTAGCAATCATCAAAGGTTCACAAAAACATGGAACTTCGTAATATCGCAATTATTGCACATGTCGACCATGGTAAAACTACACTTGTCGATGTCCTATTAAAGCAATCAGGAACCTTTCGTGATAATCAAAAAATTCAAGAACGTGCTATGGATTCCAACGACCTTGAAAGAGAAAGAGGCATTACCATCCTTGCTAAATGTACATCCGTTAATTGGAACGGCACCAGAATAAATATTGTCGATACGCCCGGGCACGCGGACTTTGGTGGTGAGGTCGAACGCATTTTATCTATGGTAGACGGTGTTTTAGTACTCGTTGATGCATCGGAAGGTGCAATGCCTCAGACAAAATTTGTACTCGCTAAAGCGTTGAAATTAGGACTACGCCCAATTGTTGTTGTTAATAAAGTCGATAAACCCGAGCAGCGGGGTTATGAAGTCCAGGACGAAATGTTTGACTTATTCAGTAGTCTCGACGCCAACGATGAACAGCTCGACTTTCCTACCCTTTTTTCATCAGCAAAAATGGGATGGGCATCTGAGACACCTGAAAAAGTTGGGGATGATATGACACCCCTTTTTGAGAAAATTGTTGAACATGTCCCATCACCTATTATTGATAATGATGCTCCATTCCAAATGCTGGTAACCACCCTCGAATATGACCCCTATCTTGGACGTGTTTTAACAGGTCGGATCACTTCTGGTGAAGTGAAGCCAAATATGACTGTAAAATCCTTATCAAGAAAAGGCGAGGTTCTAGAACAATCGCGAATTACTAAAGTCCTAGCTTTTGAGGGCCTTGAAAGAACCCCCCTGGAGTCCGCTAGAGCGGGCGATATCATTGCGGTCGCCGGTTTATCATCGACAACTGTCGCGGACACCATTGCAGACCCAAATATAAAACAACCTATTGAGGCATCTCCTATCGACCCATCGACAATAGCCGTCACATTTTCAATCAACGATAGTCCCTTCGCCGGCAATGATGGGGATAAAGTAACTTCTCGAATGCTTCGTGACAGACTGATGCGTGAGGCAGAGGGTAACGTAGCAATAAAAGTAACTGAAGCTCCCGGAAAGGACGCATTTGAAGTTTCAGGACGGGGCGAGTTGCAACTGGCAGTCCTAATGGAACAGATGAGACGGGAAGGTTATGAGATGTCAATTAGCAGGCCAAGAGTACTTTTCCAAACGGAACCTGATACCGGCCAGAGGCTGGAACCGATTGAGGAAGTCGTAATCGATGTTGATGAAGAATATACTGGTGGTGTTGTAGAATCTTTATCGCTTCGTAAAGGAAGCCTTCAGGATATGCGTCCATCCGGTGGTGGTAAGCAGAGACTTACATTCCTGTGCCCTTCCCGCGGCCTCATAGGATACCATGGCGACTTTATGACCCAAACAAGAGGAACGGGGGTCATGAACAGACTTTTCGACTCATACGGCGCGTTTAAAGGCCCAATACCAGCGAGACGAACAGGTGTACTCGTTTCTCTTGAAAAAGGGCGAGCAGCGGGCTACGCCCTTTTTAACCTCGAAGATAGAGGGTTGCTCATGATTGGAGCTGGAGAAGATGTCTACGGTGGGATGATAATTGGAGAGCACAACAAGGGAAATGATCTCGAAGTTAATCCTTTAAAGGCAAAGCAATTGACCAACTTCAGAGCATCAGGAAAAGACGATGCAATCGATCTTACTCCACCGATAAAAATGACCTTGGAGAAAGCTGTTGCCTACATTGCTGATGATGAGTTGGTTGAGGTTACACCAAAGGTCATTCGCTTGCGAAAGCGATATTTAGATATGCATGAAAGAAAAAGACACGCCCGCCAGACTATCGATGCGTAACTGATCGTTACAAATCACTATAAAGATTAATTTCAGGTCTATCGATCCAATTGTCAAATTGTCTATGAAACTATGATAACAATAGACTTAAACTTTGGAGAGAACTGTGATGCCTGATTATGATGTTGTTGTTGTTGGGGCCGGTAATGCAGCCCTTGCCGCTGCCAATTCCGCCAAAGAGAACGGCGCGAAAAAGGTTTTAGTTCTCGAGAAAGCAAATAGAAAAGAAAGAGGCGGAAATACGTTCTTTTCGGGAGGCCTGTTCAGGATCGCTTTCGATGACCCTCACGAGCTAAAGGCAATGGTTCCCAATGCCGGAGACATAATACCTGGGTTTTACGAAGACGTTTTGCCCTATACAAAAGAGGATATGTGGTCTGACTTATTGCGCGTTACTCACAATAAAACAGACCGTGAACTTTCTACTATTTTAATAGATAATTCCTTTGAGGCAATAAAGTGGGCACATGTGGTTGGCGGTATCCCTATGGAACCAGCTTCTACTCTATCAGGAATCAAAGTAGGAAATCGGATTAAATGGCAAAAAGGCGCAATAATACGCGCTGAACACGAAGGCGTAGGATTGTCGACTAATTGGTTCAAAACAACAGAAAAAAATTCCATAGAGATTAGATATGAGACTGCCGCTGATGATCTAATCCGCGATAAGAAAGGAGCTGTCCGGGGCGTACTAATCAAAGGTCCTGATGGATTAGATGAAGTGACCGCCTCAGCGGTGGTCCTTGGGTGTGGAGGTTTCGAAGCCAATGCACAATGGCGTTCGCAATATTTAGCACCACCCTGGGATCATGCTAAAGTCCGTGGCACAGCGCATAACCAGGGAGATGGTCTTAGAATGGCCTTAACCATGGGCGCACTACCTTGGGGACAATGGTCTGGTCGCCATTCAACACCAATTTCAAATGAATGGCCGGATTTTGCCGATAGAGGTCGGACCGATAAATCGAATCGTCTCTCGTATCCCTATGGGGTCATGATAAATAGAAACGGGCTTCGATTTTGTGACGAAGGTGAAGACGTCGGCCTGTACACCTATGCCAAATATGGCGGTGAAATTCTTCGGCAGCCCGGATCCCTTGCATGGCAAATCTTTGATCAAAAGACGATCCATCTTTTAGAACCCCGCTATAGCACGAGCGAGCCTATTCAGGCAGACACGTTAGAAGAATTAGTAGATTTATTAGATCTCGATAACAAAACTCAAGCCATAAAAACTCTTAAAACTTTCAATGAATCGGCCTGTGATGAAGAAAACTTCGACCCTACCCTGAAGGATGGATTATCTACTACTAATCTCACACCAAATAAAACCAATTGGGCTCTACGATTAGATAAGCCACCATTTGTAGCTTATTCAGCAACCGGGGGAATTACGTTTACGTTTGGGGGACTAAAAGTTGATGAAAACGCACAAGTCATAGGAACTGATTGGCGGCCGATACCAGGCCTGTATTGTTGCGGCGAAATGGTGGGAGGACTATTTCATTTCAATTATCCTGGTGGAACAGGGTTAGTATCCGGCGCTGTGTTTGGAAGAATAGCCGGTAGAAGTGCTGCCTCGCAAACTGTAAAATAAATCAAATATCCAGTATCTGAACCACTCTTAATATAATTTTAAACTTTACTATATCGTCCTTCGATAGGGTAAGCGGGGTCATTATAACCGGGTGTGGATGAATGCCCGCTAACAACAAGACTATTCATAAGTTTTTCATCCTCAATGGTATATTTGTAATCCAATGCAGCCAAATATGATTTCCACTGCGTTAGGGTCCTCGGTCCCGCTACGATCGAGTGAACTGCTTTATTATTGAAAAGCCATTGTATAGATATATCTATCGGGGTAACGCCTTTCCTTTTGGCGTATTCATTTATCTTTTCGATAATTTCTACCGACTCAGTGCGCCATTCCGTCTGCATAATACGCTTATCTTTTCGCGCGACCCGGCTATCTTTCTCTGGTTGTTTATTTATTTTGTATTTTCCAGTTAATAATCCTCTAGCAAGCGGACTATAGGGCACTACTCCGATTCCGTAGTTTAAACATGCTGGGATATGCTCAGTTTCCGGCATACGATTCATAGCATTATAATATGGTTGGCTTACTATTGGACGGTCGATCCCTAAACGATCGCAGATATTACAAATTTCAGCAACCCGCCAAGATCTATAATTGGATACCCCAAAATAACGGATTTTTCCTTGCATCATCAGCAACCCTATGGCCCTTATTGTTTCATCTAAAGGGGTCAGGTGATCTTCTTTGTGAAGATAATAAATATCGATATAATCCGTTCCTAAACGCCTTAAAGAGTTATCGCAAGCCTCCACAACCCATTTTCGGGATAATCCTCCGCTATGCGGAACTGTATTCATCTTATTTGCTAACTTAGTTGCCAATACCCATTTGTTTCTATTTGCCTTTATTAAGCGTCCAATTAATTTTTCAGATTCTCCAGCAACATAAGCATCGGCTGTATCAATAAAGTTTACACCATTATCCAGTGCAGATGCGATCATCGTTTGACTATCTTTAGCATTAGTCTCTTTACCAAAAAGCATCGTGCCAAGACAAAGCTCCGAGACTTTTAAGCCAGATTTACCTAAATGATTATAAATCATCGAAATCTCCTAATACTTTTATTCCGCTGCACAATATTTTACTATACAGTCTTTGATACTAAGCTAATTTTTATTCAAGGCATGCAAAATAAGTAAAATAAATATTTCAAAATTAAAAAGAAGAAAAAATGTCAGTAACTATCTTCCATAACCCAAGATGCTCGAAGTCGCGCCAAACTCTCAGCCTCATACAGGAAAAAAGTATTGATATAAACATAATAGAATATTTAAAAACTCCACCCGATATCTCTCAATTGAAGCAGATTTTGAAAAAACTTGGATACGAACCAAGACAGTTAATGAGAAAATCTGAGCAAATATATAAAGATTTAGACTTAGGAAACGAAAACAAGACCACAGAGGATTTGGTAATTGCGATGGCACAAAACCCTATCTTGATTGAACGGCCGATCGTATTATCGGGAGAAAAAGCCGCTATCGGAAGACCACCTGAGTCAGTTTTAAATATTTTATAGATAGTCTAAGGCTACGTTAATTGTCTGGTGGGTTCACCGTTATGCCAAGCTAAAATATTTTCAACCATCTGGTCATGAAAAATCTGATAAGACTTTTCAGTAAAGTACCCGGTATGAGGGGTGAGAATGACATTATCTAATTTTCGAAATTCACTTTCTACAGGTAACGGTTCCACGCCAAATACATCAATGCCCGCTCCTTTTATTCTTTTCCCTTTTAATTTCTCTAAAAGCGCCACCTCATCTACGATTGGACCTCTAGAGGTATTAATTAAAAAAGCTTCAGATTTCATAAGTGCCATTTCTTCCGCGCCAACCAGCCGTCGAGTTCTATTGCTTAAAACCAAATGAATACTTAAAAAATCTGATCTTGTAAAAAGCTCCTGCTTTGAAACTAGATGCACTCCACACTCGTCACAGCGATCTTGGGACAAATTTTGGCTCCAAGCGATTATATCCATCCCAAAGGCTTTTCCATATTCGGCAACACGGCTTCCAATTTTACCTAGTCCTAATAACCCAAGAGTCTTTCCGTATAATTCGATCCCAAGTTTCGTTTGCCATCTGCCCTCACGCATCATCGTGGTATCGTGCACAATATTTCGCGCACATGCCTGCAGTAGTGCCCATGTGTGCTCTGGTGTAGACATTCCAGAACCACTTGTACCGCATACGATAACCCCATTTTTATTTGCAGCCGCTACATCTACTGCAGCATTGCGCATACCAGTTGTAACAAATAATTTCAGGTTTGGCAGGGCATCAAAAACTTCAGAAGGAAAAGGTGTACGTTCTCGCATCACGCAAACGATATCAAAATTAGCTAATCGTTGAGCCAACGCACCTGTTTCAACAAGATTATCATTAAAGACTGTAATCTTATAACCATCCGGTAAAATGTCCCAATCAGTTGATGTGAGCGCGGCATTTGTGTAATCGTCTAGTATTGCAACTTGAACCATAACTACCCTTAATCGACGAAATATTATAGAGTTTTATTTTAAATCTTTTTGCTTAGGAACAAGGTTTAAAGATGCCGAGTTCATACAATACCTTAGACCTGTAGGAGCTGGACCATCATCAAAAATATGGCCTAGATGGGCTCCACAATTGTTGCAATGCGCTTCAGTCCGCACCATACCAAAACTTTTATCAACTGTCGTTCCAACAACGGTCTCAGTCAAAGGAGCAAAAAAGCTTGGCCAACCGCTTCCAGACTCGAATTTTGTATCGCTATCAAACAATGGTGCTCCGCAGCAAACGCAATTGTAAATTCCTGGATCCTTATTAGTTGCATACTTTCCAGTCCAAGCGCGTTCTGTGGCATGCTCTCGGGTCACTTTGTACTGAATATCATCAAGCTGTGCCCGCCATTCCGCATCAGTCTTAGTAACTTTATTCATTTCCCCCTCCTTTATAATTAAACTTTTTTTCTTTTTTCAAGAAGCACTTCATCTCTTAACAAACTATCAATTTCATCTTTCGAAAAACCGTGAGCCTCTAGGACCTCTTTCCCATGCTCTCCAAATTTTGGTGGAACGCTTTTAATGGAGCCTGGCGTTCTTGAAAATTTTATTGGTATACCCCAGCTTCTGTACCAATCTTTTTCAACACGCATTTCTCTATGAATAGTATGGGCATTGTTCATTACATCATGCGTGTTTCTTATAGGTCCAACCGGTAAGCCAGCCGAAAGTAATTTTTCACAAAAATCTTCACCGTCAACCTCAGCGAATACATCTTTTAATTCTGCCTTCAACTCCGCTTTGTTATTTTGTCTATCGCTATTCGTTAGGAATCTCGGATCTTTTCCTAGTTCAGGCCTCCCAACCTCATCGCATAATTTTCTCCAAGCTTTGTCATTTCCGCCCGCGATAAAAATCTGACAGGTTTTTGTATCAAATAAGTCGTAGGGAGCTATATTTGGGTGTGAGTTTCCCGTTAAACTAGGCACTTTACCACCCGACGTAAAATAATTAGGCACATGAGGATGCATCAAGGATAATCCACAATCATAGAGCGTCATATCTAAGTATTGCCCCTTTCCGGAGCGTTCTCTTTCTAAAAGGGCCATTAAAATGGCATTTCCCGCATATAACCCGGTTCCAATGTCAACCATCGCCAAACCTAATCTTGTTGGTCCAGAACTTGGATCCCCGTTCACAGAAAAGTGGCCAACCATCGCCTGAATTATACCATCATATCCGGGAAAACCTCCATAAGGACCGTCGGCTCCAAAACCTGAAATACGACAATGGACTAACTTTGGGAATTTTTTGCTTAAAACCTCTTCATAACCTAATCCCCAGCGTTCCATGGATCCCGTTTTATAATTTTCTATAATAACATCGGCGTCTTCTAGCAACCGAAGCAAAACCGTCTTCCCAGATTCTTTTCGTAAATCAAGACCTATCGACTTCTTATTACGGTTCACCCCAATGAAATAAGCCGCATCATCATCATGGAATGGCGGCCCCCAGTCTCTGACTTCGTCACCCTGCGGTGGTTCAATCTTAATAATTTCAGCCCCATGGTCACCAAGCATTTGCGTACAATAAGGTCCACCTAACACTCGGGTGCAATCCACTATTTTTATTCCCTCAAGCGACCCACCAGAGTTTTCTTTACTCATAATTTATATACACCTTTTTCTGGAAAATATTCTTTTGATTAAATGAAAAAAATTAACTCTCATTTCCTATTCCAAAAACACGAGCTGCGAATGCGGGATAAATTTCGGATATCTCGCTTGCAACTTCGCCGCGTATTATATGCAAGGTTTCGGAATTTGGTATTCTTGTTTCTGGTACCGTTCCTTCGGGTAAATCAAACTTAAAACCTGTTTGTTCATGGATCTCATCAACTGTATGCCCCGGGTGAACACTTTCTAGTCGAAAACATTTACGTTCTTTATCAACGGCAAACAAACATCGATCCGTTATTAATTTATGAGGACCACCGGGTCTGTATACATTATCATCGGAGAACCCAGGGGCACTTATAAAATCTACTTTTTCAACCAGTGTTCTCGGCGTGTGTTCCAATCTAAATAGAATAACCCGTGGAACTACAAA
>CENP01063628.1_pt1 | contig 10358 bp, 10 predicted proteins | sample 361281 | NCBI WGS metagenome assembly CENP01 (sample SAMEA2591122, study PRJEB7988) | marine metagenome | biome: marine biome (ENVO:00000447); feature: deep chlorophyll maximum layer (ENVO:xxxxxxxx); material: saline water (ENVO:00002010), including plankton (ENVO:xxxxxxxx) | depth 70 m
AGTTTTTCTATTTTGAGAGACCTGGTTTTTTGCGACAGAGCTTTTATTTTTCAATGGTTCTTCTGATTCTCTTTTATCCTCGTGATTAAGAATTAATGCTATAATAACAACGATTACACCTACTATACCAATGGCTGTGGGGCGAGAAATCATCACCGGTGCTCCTGTAGCTTTTATTCAGTTTAAGCTTGAAGTGACAACTAAGCAATGCCGAGTTCCATAGCAAAAACATAATTAACAAAGAGCACAAAAATTGTAGTGAGACTAAAAATGAATAATAACTTTTCTGCATGCGTCTTTTGCGGGTCATCAAACGGGTCAAACAAAATTTATTCCCGCGCAGCAGAGGAATTGGGGACACTCCTAGCTAATAACAATGTCGATATTGTTTATGGTGGCGGTAACACCGGATTGATGGGAACACTTGCTAATTCAGCTCTAGCTGTTGGGGGGAATGTAACAGGCGTAATACCAAATTTCTTGCAGGAGTCGGAAGTTGGCCATCCAAATCTTACGGAATTAATTATCACGGACAATATGCATGATAGAAAAAGACTAATGTATGAACGGGCGGATATATTCATTTCATTACCTGGAGGTACGGGGACCTTTGATGAAACAATAGAGACGATGACCTGGGTTCAATTGAATATTTTTAATAAGGAAATTATCCTTGTAGATGTTGGAGCTTATTGGGAACCATTTTTAACCCTGGTAAAACATGGAATAAAAGAAGGGTTTATAAATAAAAAAAATGAATCCTTACTAACATTAGTAAAATCTTCTCAGCAGGCGATAGATGTAATAAACCGAGTTCAACAGCAAAAGGTTTGATTGCAACTTTTTACAAGGACTTTAGACAGGTTTTCAATAAATCACGGTAATTTATGTATAAACAACAGAAGAATGATTGTAGAAAGCAGTATGAAAGATAGTATAATGCAAAATCTTTACATGCTCGAAGTGAACAAGCATAAGAATAGTAGGTCGCAGAACATGAAAAGGCTCCCTGCTGCGGATGGAATGATAATTAGTTTGAACCTAAATTTTAGTAAAGAGGCGTAAATGATCGATTTAATGTCAATTGCACAAACTGAGGCCAAAGGAGGGGATTTATTCGGTGCTCTTGAAGCGCTTTATAAACCGACAGATGTTCGTCCCGATGGGCACCCAGATGCTATTGTTTGGCAAGGAGGTAATTTTGATGGAACAGTGAACCCAGTAGCACACTCACTCACCGATGCATACGCTCTAATAGGCACAATAGCAGCGGCCGATATTTTGGGTTTACCATTTTATGCTGTGCCAATGTGGTCTCAATACCGCCACGATACTCAACTCGAATGCTTAAGCTGGTTTGGAAATATGCCGTGTACGTCAATCAAATGGTCAACTGCGGGCGATGCCTACGTGAATGACGGTAAGGGCGGCCGTGTTGTTGTAATGGGTAAATCCGGAAATGCTCCGTTACGAACTCAGGCTGGAGTTTATTGCAACGTGAGGCCATACGGTCCGATAACGGCGGTCCGATGCATGCCATGCTTACCGTACTCGCAGAATAGACCAAAATTTGATGTTGATTCAAAGACAGGGTTAATTCATTCAGAAATGAACTCGCCAGGAATTCAAATGGCGTATGCCAATCGCCTATTCCTGAAAATGGTTCACGAAACAGGCAAAATAGGACGTGTAGCAATGAAACCGACGCAAGCTATGGAAGACGGCATCAACGCCGGCCTGCATGCATGGTTACTTGAAGGTACAAAGTTTGAAGTTGGAAGAAAATACGCTGTAAATCCATTTGAGGAACATAGAGAAAATATCGAAAAAATTATCGCACTTCTACCCAGTGATTTCAAAAAAGGCATGGAAAACTGGGGAGGTCGTATTGAACAGCACATAGCAGACACAAATTACGGACTATTATTATGGGATCTAATTGAGCAAAGAGACTGTGTGGTATTAGCAACCGACTTAGATGGAGATCGGTTAACAGATTTAATGGCAGATGTGTCAGATCCTCTGCGTGACTTTGGAAAGAAAGTTGCAAAGCACCTCGGTCATGACGTCGATATGTCCCAGGTATGGGCTGATATGGGCTACACCACCGGAAACGGCCGCGATATGACCTCAGTTATGCACCGCATGAGCGGGCCAGCTATTCATGAGCAAACTCTTGGTTCTGCCGATGCGATGCTGTTACGTTTGCTAGATGGTGATGAGTCGATGGGAGGAACTAAACAACCGTATGACCCAAGAATACATTTTGTTTTGATGCGCGATGCATACCTAGATGCCAATCAAGGCAACGAAAAAGTTAAAATATGGTTTGATAATGTCCTAGGTACATTTGACTCGATATATGGACAAACAAGACCAGGTTTTATTGAAGGGTACAAAGCCCTCAAACAAGCAATAACACCATGGGGGTCATAGAGGCAGTTGATGAGAGATCTTTTTGAGAGGCAAGTGCTTTTCGATATTTAGATTTTTTTAAGTAATTAATTAGGTCTATACTATGCGGTTCGCTTTTTTCAAATTGATCGTACAGAATTTGTTTATTCAACGCATCACTTTGCATTACGTCTTTTAGGAAATATGAAATGGCAAATCCTAAAATCGCATTCCTAGCATCGTCTGGGAAACAGGCTATAACTGCAAAGAATGCGCTTGAAAAAATCTATGCCAGTACAAGCGTCGATGATGCAGATGTTATTATCGTACTAGGCGGTGACGGCATGATGCTGGATACCCTGCGCCAATATATTAACCGCCCAGTAAAGGTTTTTGGTATGAACCGCGGCACAATAGGCTTCCTGATGAACGAATTTTCAAAAGATGATCTTTTGAATCGAATTAATTCGGCAACCTTAGTTACATTACATCCTCTAAGAATGAAGGTTGAAAAAAATAACGGTGATATCGAAGAAGCTTTAGCTATCAATGAAGTTTCACTCTTAAGGCAGACTTCCCAAACAGCAAAAATAAAGATTACAATCGATGACACGGTACGTATGAAGGAATTATTGTGTGACGGTATTCTTGTTTCTACGCCTGCGGGAAGCACCGCTTACAACCTATCGGCTCATGGCCCCATAATACCGCTTGGTGCTGGTATCCTTGCCATGACACCTATAAGTGCTTTTAGACCTCGGCGGTGGCGTGGAGCACTACTTGAACACGGCGCTACTATCAAAATAGAAGCGTTAGATACTAAAAAACGTTCAGTCAGTGCATCTGCCGACGCAACAGAAGTTCGAGATATAAAATCAGTGACTATCAACGAAGATCGCACCATTGATTTGAATATTTTATATGATCCAGATCACAATCTAGACGAGCGCGTACTTAAAGAGCAATTTGCACCCTAAAATTCACTTCTAATATGCATCACCTGTAGTATTATTCCATTACTTGTTACTTACCGAACACTAGGCCAGATAAATGAGCGATCAGTCCGAAGATAGCAAAAAAATATCCCTCAATAATTTTGTTCCACCAACTAAGGATAATGAGATTGTTAAAGATGATAATGCTATTTTCATGCACGAGCGCCATAAACAGCACAAAAAATATTTGAAAACTGCTTTAAAGACCCAAAAAAAAATAGAAAAGATAAGTGAAAATGAGGCCTTAATAGAAGCTGCGAAAAATAATACCTCTGATGATCAGAAGTGACCATCTAGTGTTCTTAAGTCTCATGCCAACTAATTTAAACGGCTCCAAAATTTTTCTCTCAATCATTCAAATGACAGGCTGAGAACCGATTAGATTCAATTTCCTTTAGGGCTGGCGTTTCTTGATGACATCTCGCAAAGGCCTTAGGACAGCGGGGATGGAAATGACAACCCGTTGGAGGATCAATAGGACTTGGTATTTCCCCCTTAACAGGTGCAAATTTTCTTTGACGCGTCTCCAGTCGCGGCACCTCCGCTAATAGTGCTTGCGTATATGGATGATTGGGATCGGAAAATAATATCTCAGTTGGTGCCACTTCGACCACGCGACCAAGATACATTATAACCACGCGGTCACTGAGGTGCTCAACAACCCCTAAGTCGTGACTTATAAATAAATAAGTTAAGTTAAGTTCTTCACGAAGACGCATGAAGAGATTTAGAACCTGGGCCTGGATAGAAACATCCAAAGCTGCAACTGACTCATCGCAAACCAGAAAGTCAGGTTGAACAGCCAAGGCTCTAGCGATCCCGATCCTTTGACGTTGTCCCCCAGAAAATTGATGGGGGTAGCGCCTAGCATAACTTGGATCCAGACCCACACGCAGCATAATCTCTTCTACATAATCTGTGATATTTCCACTATCAACTACTCCGTGGACAACGGGTGCCTCTCCAATGATATCTTGAACACGTAAACGCGGATTTAAGGAACTCATCGGATCTTGAAATATCATCTGAATTTTAAGTGCAGCCTCCTGAGCATCCTTTCCCGTCAGGTTCTCTATCGCTTTACCACGAAACAAAATATTTCCTTCACTAGGCTCGTGAACCCCAGCCACTACTCTACCAAGAGTTGATTTTCCACATCCAGATTCGCCAACTAAACCAACGACTTCCCCATCCTGAATATTCAAAGAAACTCTATCTACGGCATGTACCACTTCTTCACGAATGTCTGCACCAAAGCGTTGTGCAATCTTACCCGCTAGATCTAAAGATTTGATAAAGCGCTTTGAAACATTGTTTACAGTTACAATCGATTCTTTTTCATTATTCAAAGCCATAAAATTAGTCCATCACTCTTAAAATAGTGCCCTTATCCAATGGATTATGACATCTAATTTGTCTTCCGTTTTCATAGTTTGAGATATCCGGTATAGAGTCACAAGCGTCGCTAAATTGGGCGCATCTGGGTCCGAATGAGCAACCTCTAGGTAGCTTTAATAATGACGGCGCCATCCCAGGAATTTGGGCTAAGGGCACGCCCCTTTTATTTCGACTAGGCACCGAGCTGATCAAACCATTGGTGTAAGGATGCATAGGCTTATCCAGTACAGAGTTAACGCTTCCCTGCTCAACAATCCTTCCTGCGTACATGACACAAATGTCATCCGCTAATCCTGCTACCACCGATAGGTCATGGGTTATCCAGATCAGTGCTGTACCCGTCTGCGAACATAGTTTTTGAACCTCGTATAATATCTGTCCCTGTATGGTAACATCTAAAGCAGTCGTTGGTTCGTCTGCTACTATGAGGTCAGGCTTATTTAATAATGCTATTGCAATTGCTACCCGTTGCCTCATACCTCCAGAAAACTGATGTGGATACGACCTTAAACGCTCATCGGGCGAAGCTATACCCACTTGCCCCAGGACATCCCTGGCTCTCTGCCTTGCATCATCTTTTGAGATGCTTTCGTGCGCCAGAACAGCCTCTATCATCTGTGTATCAATCCGTAATACTGGATTAAGCGTCATCATTGGATCTTGAAATATCATAGAAATATTAACACCACGCAGTTCGCGCATTCTATCCGGCGATGCTGAAACAAGATTTTCGCCACGGTACAATATCTCTCCACCAACTATTCTCCCTGGCTCGTCAACGAGCCCTAATATGGAAAAGCCAGTGACAGTTTTTCCAGAACCCGACTCACCAACTAGTCCAAGCACCTTCCCCCTACCAACTGAAAAACTTACCCCATCTACAGCCTTAGCTATGCCTCCTTTTGTAAAAAAGTAGGTTTTTAAATCTTTTACTTCTATTGTTGGGGATTCTGAAAGTGGCATGAATACAACCTATTTCTGGAGTCTGGGATTGAGCACGTCACGCAAACGGTCGCCCACTAGATTTATGCTTACAATTGTGACGAGTAGAGCTATTCCCGGGTAAACACTAATCCAGTACTTACCGCTCAAAATATACTCAAAGCCATTAGATATTAGGCGCCCAAGCGAAGGTTCTGTCTGGGGCATCCCAAGTCCTAGAAAAGAAAGAGTTGCTTCTAGCGAGATAGCATGTGCGATCTGCATTGTCCCTACAACAATCATGGGCGCCAAACAGTTCGGTAGCAAATGACGAAACATAATACGGTTTTTTGATAAACCCAGACATACCGCTGATTCAATATACTCCCGCCGTCGCTCAACCAAGGCGGTTCCTCGGATTGTCCTCGCATAATAAGCCCATTGAACAACAACGAGAGCTATGATGGTTTTATCAACACCCTTTCCTAGGGTTACGAGCAAAACTAGCGCAACAAGAATAGCTGGAAAACTCAATTGGATATCCACAATACGCATGAATATGCTATCAATTTTCCCACCCGCATATGCGGAGAGTAATCCAAAACTTATTCCTATCAACATTGCTATCAGACCACTGCCGATACCCACACCTAAACTAATACGAAGGCCATAAATCATAGCGCTGACCATATCCCGTCCAGCTCCATCCGTACCCAGATGGGCTATCGTACCGTTCATCATCGCCTCCCCAGGAGCTAGCCTGCTATCCAGCACACTAACTGTGGCAAGGTCATATGGATCTGTTGGTGCTATGAATGGCGCCATGATTGCGAGTAAAGCAATTGCCAAAATGGTGAAAAAACCAACCACAGCCAGTTTAGCCTCGCAAAAATCCGAGAGAAATCTGCGTAGTGGTGTCTGAACACCCTCATAGCCTTTTTCTTTCGATTCCATATTATTCTCAACTGTTGTCATGATTTAATATCCTGCAATCGGACACGTGGATCCAATATCGAATAACAAATATCCACTAATAGGTTAATAAGAACGAATAAAAAGACGATAATCATTAAGTAAGCCACTATAATTGGCCTATCCAATAAACCAATAGAGTCTATCAACAGTTTCCCCATTCCGGGCCAGGCGAATACGGTCTCTGTCACAACTGAAAAAGCGACCAATCCCCCAAACTCCAAACCTAAAACCGTAACTACTGGAATTAATATATTTTTCATTACATGAATTAAAATTATTCGTGTTTCCTTGAGACCTTTAGCCCTTGCGAACTTTATATAATCTTGGTGCAATACTTCTCGCGTTCCGGCACGAGCGAGCCTAATCACCATAGAAAGTTTGAATAACGCTAAATTAACGGCAGGCATTAAGACGTGACTGAAGCCATCCCAGCTAAAAATACTTATAGGCATGCCCAAAATTATTTGCACATCCCCACGTCCAGTTGACGGCAGCCAGCCCAGCATAACTGCAAACAACAAGATCATCATTATTCCAACCCAGAAGGTTGGCAAACTAAAACCTAAAATAGAACCCGTCATAATACTCTTGGAGGCAAGCGATTCTGGCTTAAGTCCTGCCCACACTCCTAGAGGTATCCCAAAAATGATTGCTATCAACAGCGCCACTATGGCTAGTTCCATAGTTGCCGGCATCCTATCAAGAATTAATAACAAGGCAGGTTCTTGAAACACAAAGGAATCGCCTAAATCCCCCTTAATCGCTTTTGAAATGAAAATTCCATACTGAACTAAAAAAGGTTTATCAAGCCCCATCGACTTGATCATCATCTCTCGTTCTTCCTGGTCAGCATCATCACTAACTAGGATTTCTACAGGGTCACCAACCAGGAAAACACCGGAGAATACAATAAATGACATTATCACAACAACTAATGCTGACTGCATCAATCTTCTTATAATAAATACTGACATTATTTCCCCAGCAAAGTCGTGCTATTACTCTTTACATACGCTAAATAAATTATTTTTGTATACAGACCTGGGGTTGCCGGTAGGGCAACCCCAGCTGTTCAACCTGATTTACTTCACTGGCGTGTAATCATATCCAGTTGTGCGTTCGTCAGCTCTTGGATCAAACTTTAGCCCTTTGCGGGTTGCCCAAGTGTTGACTTGGTAGTGCAGAGGAATGATTCCTGTATTCTCTCCAATGGCTATTTCCGTTGCTTTAGCCAATAATGCACCGCGTTTAGCATCATCGACCGTAGCCAATGCCTCGTTTAACACTTTATTGACGCGAGGATCAGAATGACGCCCACGATTAGACGCTCCCATACCCTTGGACTTGTCATGTGTTGCCAACAATGACTTTAATGGAGAAGAAGGTTCACCCGTACCAGAGCCCCAACCGACTAGGACAAAACTGAATTCAGGTAATCCACCCTTAGCTCCTTTTGAAGCACGCTTGAAGAAAACGTTTTTAGGCATTGTCACTACTTTCGTAGGAATTCCTTGGGCCGATAGCATCTGACCTATCGCTTCACATATCTTCGCGTCATTGATGTAGCGATCATTTGGACCATGTATGGTTAGACCAAAACCATCACCCCATCCGGCTTCTTGTAATAGCTTCTTTGCGCCTTTTGGATCAAATTTCTCGACCTGCATTTTACTTGACCTACCGAAGAAGCCTTCTGGTAAAAGCTGTCCAGCGGGGATGGCTATTCCTTCCATCACGCGTTCGACAATCGCCTTACGGTTAATCATCATAGACAATGCCTTCCGAACTTTTGGATTCTTAAGCGGATTTTTATTCATCGGCTTGCCATCCTTAGTCGTCACGAATGGAGAACTGTCTCTAAATTGATCCATATGAAGATAAATAACCCTATTAGACACACCAGAACTTAATGATAGTTTTGGATCTTTCTTCAAACGTTCAACATCCGATGTTGGCACATTGTCAATCGCGTCCACATCACCAGCCATTAAAGCTGCAACCCGAGCTGGCTCTGATTTGATGAATTTAAATGTTATTTTATCCCAGGGTTGTGCGATCGGACCCGTGTAACCATCAAATTTTTCGAGGACAATACGGTCACCTTTCTTCCATTCGATAAATTTATACGGACCTGATCCAATAGCCGCGGTTCCATTATTGAAGTCTTTAGCCGAAATCCCCTTATTCTTTCCACCAGTTCCCTTTGCTTCACTCGACATGATCATTACAGTAGTCGTGTCATTAGGCATAAGCGGATATGGTTTTTCTGTCATAATGTGGATTGTATAGTCATCTATTTTCTTAAGCGTCTTACCTTTGGTATAAGTTCTAAAACTTGAGTTACCTCCCGTGTAATTTGCCGCTCTATCATATGAAAACAACACGTCGTCTGCTGTTAAGTCTGATCCATCATGAAACTTAATGCCTTTTTTTAGCTTAAATTCCCATGTTGTATCGTTGATAGCCTTCCATGAGGATGCAGCACGACCGAACATCTTATCCATTTTTGGGGTCCAATCGTTCAAGCGATCGAATATTTGGCCTAGCATTGCATTGTTTGGACCAAGATTATGGAAATATGGGTCGATTGATGAAGGTTCGGAGCGAATACCAATAACGATATCCGCAGCCTGCAAAGGCCCAGAAAGCGCTGTTACTGCTAACGCGGCGAGCCCAAGTTGGCGCCAAGTTCTCATTTTTTTCTCCTGTGAATATTGTTTTTAATTATATTTTCCCCTTTTTTTCGCTCGATAGAAACTAAGACTAACGACGATAATTATTACCATGAACTAAACTTAACAATCTAGCAATCCTCTGTCTCAATTTATGCTTTCATGTTCGTTAACTAGGCCTTAGTCTCCTCCTACTGCCGGAAATAAAAACCCAATATTTTTGTAGAAAACAGCATACGAAACACGCTGCTTCAGCCCAATGTTTTAATTAGCCGAAACATAGTACTTTCATGTCAAATTCTAGACAATTTACAGCGATCAAAAAGAATAAATTAGCGAAAGTAATTATTGCAATCACTATTGGCACTCTGGGAGGTTTAATCTTTGCGATATTAAAATTACCGCTTCCGTGGATGTTGGGCGCAATGGTTTTCGTTACAGTTGCGGCTGTATCTGGCATCCCAGTTCTTCTACCTTTTATACTAAGGCAGAGCATGGTCGTTTTCATAGGAGTACTGCTTGGAAGTCAATTCACACCAGAGCTTATTAACCAGATAGGCAGTTGGTTAATCTCTGTAATAGCAATGCTAATTTATGGCATCATCGCAATGTACCTAGTACTCAACTATCTCAGGAAGCTGGGGAACTATGACCCAATAACCGCATATTTTTCAGCCGCACCAGGAGGTCTAAATGATATGACAATTATTGGCGGAGAAATGGGCGGTGACGATAGAATAATTGCATTGACACAAGCATCCCGGGTCTTACTGGTTGTGATGACAATTCCTTTTCTATTTAGAATATTTGGCGGATATGAGGCTCCTCAGAGACTGCTTCCAGAAGGACAAGGTTTTGATCTGCCATTTCGTGAATGGTGTATTATTGGAATATGCGTAACATTAGGACCTTTCCTAGCCAAAAAGCTGAAATTACCCGCCGCTTTTCTTCTGGGGTCTCTGATACTTACAGCAACTGCACATATCGCGGGTTGGAGTAACGC
>CENP01028033.1_pt1 | contig 10357 bp, 10 predicted proteins | sample 361281 | NCBI WGS metagenome assembly CENP01 (sample SAMEA2591122, study PRJEB7988) | marine metagenome | biome: marine biome (ENVO:00000447); feature: deep chlorophyll maximum layer (ENVO:xxxxxxxx); material: saline water (ENVO:00002010), including plankton (ENVO:xxxxxxxx) | depth 70 m
TAATTAAGTTACGGGGTTTTGGGGCACCTGGCAACAGAACGCCCCTTTCATTTGGAAACAATTAATCGCATACCAAAATTAGTAAGGTTTATTAAAAGATACGTTGTGCGAAATAATAAGAATGAAAAACCAGTTATGTTGTATGTAGCAGAGATAATTTACAAAGAGGTTTCAAAAATAAAGAAAGAAAATCCAAATATACCTAATGTAGAGGCAATTGAAAGGTTTATCGGAACTGAAATTTATAATCTTATAGGAAGTGGAGAGTTTCATAACAATTTATATAAATCTCTTTTAGAAAAAAAAAACATAAATAATGAGACTAGTAAGCTTTTGGATATTCAAAAAAAAGCAGTCATGTCAAAATTCGGCTATATCAAAAGTGAGTACTTTGCTAAAAGTAAATTTCCACTTTCTGAAACTCAAAGTGCACATGATCTTCTTTGGAGAATGTGTGAGAGTTATGAATTATGGTGCAAAGAAACAGATTGTACAAACAAGATTAAATTAAATTTAATTTAAAACATGAAACTTAAGATTGGAAAAAAAGCACCTAATTTTAAATTGCTATCAACTGAAAATATTATTACAGAATTACACAAAATAAAAAAAAATAAAATTTTATATTTCTACCCAAAGGATGATACCCCGGGATGTACATTGGAATCAAAGGACTTTAACAAATTAAATAGTATTATAAAAAAAAATAAGTCTGTAGTTTTTGGTATATCTAAAGATAGTTTTGAGAGTCACATAAAATTTAAAAAAAAATATAAATTAAAATTCGATTTATTGTCTGATGAAAACTTAAAAGTTATTAAAAAGTATGGAGCGTGGGGAAAAAAATCGTTTTTAGGTAAAACTTACCAAGGTGTTATACGGTCAACTTTTCTGATTGACTCAAAAAACATTATTAAAAATATATGGTCGAATGTAAGAGTAAAGGATCATGCTATACAAGTTGTTAAAGAACTTAAAAAATTAAAATAACCAAATAATCATTATTTTATTATCTTTGAATATTTGATAGATTTTATATTAGTTTTAAATAATCCTGTACTAATTATAATAATTAAGGAAAAAAATGATAATAGCCAATAAATTATTATACTAAGTTGGCTTTGATTAGATAGTATAAATAGACTAATAATTATTCCAAGAATACAAAATTTATTTAAATCTGTATTTGATATTATAGATGCTATTGCATAAATTATTGAATTCTTAATATTAAATTTACTTTTTCCAAATCTCCTATTTTTTCTCACGTAATTAACGTAAGTCGATTTTTTTGATAAGAAAAAAGTTAAGCCACGGGCATATTGATAATTTTGATTATATTTTTTTATTTCTGAAATAATTTTTTTATCGATAAGTCTAAAATCAACAGCATTTACAGGTAGTTTTTTATTCTTAAAACATAAAAAATTAAATATATAATAATATGATCTTCTTAAAAAAGTTAATAAAGGTCCTTCGTTTCTTTGGATAATTTTTCCATATACTAAATCGTAACCTCTATTCCAATTATCCAAAAAAATTTTAATTTTTTCAATTGGGTCTTGAAGATCACAATGGATTGAAATAGCTGCATCGCCATTAGATAATTGATAATTTTTTAAGAGAGACAAATCATAACCTACATTTTTAATAAATCTATAGTATTTTATATTTTTAAATTTTTTTTTTAATCTAACAACCTCACTTTGAGTTTGATCTGTACTTGCATTATCAGTAAATATTATTTCGTATTTAAATTTGTTTTTTAAATTGATTTTAAAAAAGTGATTTACTTTATTTACCAGTATTTTAATATTTTTTTCTTCGTTTAGAACAGGAACGCATATAGATATTTTTTTCTTCATTTAATGTTTAGCCAAGGATAGGTCTTGGTTTTAAAAAAATCGTTTTTTAATTGCTCTAAATCTCTAATATTATCAATACATCGCCAAAATCCCTCGTGCTTGTATGCAAACACCTTGTTTGTTCTCACAGCTTTACTAATTGGTTCTCTTTCTAGCATAACGTTTTTCTTTGGAATCATTTTAAAAAATTTTTTATTTACTACAAAAAAACCTCCATTAATCCAACCACTTTGCATTTTATATTTTTCTTTGAATTTACTTACTTTATTATTTTTTATATATAGTTCACCAAATCTAGCAGGAGGTCTTACAGCTGTTAAAGTTAAGGTAGATTTTTTTTCTTTATGAAATCTTATAACTTTTTTGATGTTTACATTGGATAATCCATCTCCATAAGTTAACAAAAAATCATTGTCATTAATTAGTTTTTTTATTTTTAAAATTCTTGAACCTGTTAGTGTATCTATACCGGTAAATACACATTTTACTGTAACATTTTTATCAAAATATTTTTTTCCAAAATATCCAGAAATGTATTTAGCTTTATATCCTGTTAAAATTATAAAGTCTTTAAAGCCCTGTTTTTTGTAGAAATTTATAATGTGCACTATAAGAGGAATATTAAATAATTTTACCATTGGTTTTGGTATTTTTTTAGTAGTGTCCCCCAACCTTGTGCCTCTACCGCCAGCTAAAATTACTATCTTCACTTTTTAAAATAATTTTTTATTTGATTTTCTGAGATTAAATTCATATTTTTTTTCTTTTTCAAATAATCTTTATACCAACTAATAGTATAATTTATCGATTCTTTAAAATTAAGTTTACAATAATAATTTAAGATATTTTTAGATTTTGCTGTATTTAATCTTAGGGTCTTAGTCTCTCCTAAAAAATTTTTTTTAATATATTTATATTTAAAATTAAAGTTGGTTGAGAAAATTTTTACTAATTTTTTAACTTGAATATTTAAAGAGCTTACAGGTCCTATGTTGTATGATCCAGAATACTTTTTAGGACTCTGGATTTGTTTAGTCATTAATAATATATATCCATTTAGGCAATCAAAAACATGCTGCCATGGTCTTACATGGTTCGGATTACGAACTTTTAAGATCTGTCCACTTTTAATTGTTCTTAACATATCTGGTACTATTCTATCCTTCCCCCAGTCACCTCCTCCAATCACGTTTCCTGCTCTTACAGAAGATAAAGCAATTTTTTTTTTTAAAAAAATATTGAAATATGGTTTTAATATTATTTCGGAAGCTGCTTTTGAAGATGAATAAGGATCATTTCCACCTAGAGGATCTTTTTCAGAAAAAAATGAATTACCTTTATTAACATCATAAGTTTTATCAGAAGTTACTATTATTATTCCTTTTAAGGATTTTAAATCTTTAGCAACCTCAAGGATATTCAAAGTACCATTAACGTTAGTTTCAAATGTTTTTTTTGGATAACTGTGTGAATAACTAACAAGGCTTTGTGCGGCTAAGTGAAATATAAAATCTGGTTTGAATGAAAGAATAATTTTTTTTAATTTTTTGAAATCTCTTATATCGCACCGCTTGTCCTTTATTTTTTTATTAAACTTTAGAATTTGAAAAATATTTGGCTTTGAAATGATCCCATTGGACAAACCCATTATTTTTGATTCAAAAAGTAGAAAAAATTGTGTTAACCAAGCACCCTTAAATCCTGTATGACCAGTTATTAAAATTTTTTTATTTTTAAAAATTTTTTTATATTTATTTATCATTTGAAATCATTTTTAGAAATTATGTCTATAATCTCATTATTTATATTATTTTTTTTCAAATAAAATCTAATTTCTTTAGAGATATGCCACGCTAAATTAATAATAGGTATAGATTTATCTTTTACTTTCATAAGTTTATCACTTAAAATTGGGATATTAGTGCCCGGTGCTTTATAACCTATTTTTGGTGAACCAATTTGTTCATGAATTGAAGCAATATTTTTTTTACTTAATTTAAGAATATTTAATAATATTGATGCTCTTCCTGGAAATGCTTTTGCTCTTAATGGTCCAAATTTAGAATTTAATCTAGATATTTGTTTTGTTTTATTAAACTTCCATTTTTCCATGCTTTTTTGAAGATTTTTTAGTAATTTAATATCTTCTTTTTCTCTTAAGATTAACCTTGAAACATTCTTACCATGTTTCTTACCGCTGCCAATAAATACCCTAACATTTCCTCCATACCGTTTAGGAAATTGAACTTTTAAAATTTTAAAACCTAATTTTTTAACAATAAAAGTAAAAGATTTTAAACTGTATGTTCTTGGATGTTCATGATAAAATGTATCGAATTGTCTTTTTTTTAAAATTGACCCTAAGTAATGATTTTCAATTACTATTAATGTATTTTTATTTGTTATTACTTTTAAATTTTTTATCAATTCTCTCAAGTTATTAATATGAGCAAATACGTTGGTAAAGGTTATAATATCAGGATAAGAATTTTTATTTAAAAAATATTTAGCAGTTTTTTTATTAAAGAAATTATTAATTATTTTATGCTTTTTTTTTACTTCCTTTGCAGCATCAGTTGGTTCTATACCATAGGTGATATATTTATTTTTATAAAAAATATCCAACAAACTTCCATCGTTGCAGCCAATATCTAAAACTTTCAATTTTTTTTTTTTTGTAAATTTTTTAATTGATAAAACTAAATCTTTCATTCCTTCTATTACATCTTTTGTAAACTTTGCTCTGTAATGATAATTTTTTGGGAAGAGTATTGATGGTTTTATTTTAGTTTTATGTAAGGCTGTATTACAAATATTACAAAAATAGACCTTGGATGAATATTTTTTGCAACTTCTTTTAGAATTTATTTTTATTAAATCATCGCATAAGGGTTGTTTTCCTAGATCTAAAAAACTTGAAGTATTTAAACTGTTACAAACTTCACATTTCATAAATAAATGTAGTTTTACTTTCTATTTTTTTCCATAGGACTATAGAATTTTCATAATTTTTATAATTAAAATAATTGTTCGAGTCTTTTACCATTTTTTTGATAAATTTTATTCTATAATCGCTAACATGCTTTTCGTTTTTGTTACCAAATGGACTATTTGCATTATATAATAATTTTTTATCGGTATTTAGACTAAATTTATTTACGCTAGAAAATGTATCAATATTTATTTGAATTTTTATTTTTTTATTAATTGTCAAAGTACATTTCCAAATTATTGGGATTTTATTTTTGAAAATAATAACAGATTTAATACCAGAGTATTCTTTATATTTTTGAGCTATAATAGAAATTAGATGTATACCATAAAATCTTAGCGGTCCTCCTCCCTTAGAAATATCAAATTTCCAACTATTTCTATTTTTTTTTCTTAAATCGTAGGACATAAACTCCCAGTTTATATTTAAACTTTTTTTAAAATTTTTAGAAAATTTTTGATAAAATTTTGTATAAAAAAATAGATAACCTGTAGAAAATTTGATTCTTTTTTTTTTAAGACTTTTAAAGTTTTTTAATGAACTATTTGGATTTGAGCAAAGAGGTTTCTCAAAATAATAGTGTTTAATTTTAAATTTTTTTTTAATAATTTTTTTAATAAATTTTTCTTGATCGATTGGTCTTCGTGCAAATACAACTTCGTCTGAATGTTTTAAAATATCATTATCGCTATTCTTGAAGGTTATTTTTGTCAATATTTTTTTAAGATCTTTTCTATATTTGATGATTTTTTTATATTTTTTTAAAGTATATAATTTATAGCTTTTATTACTGAAGTATTTAAGATAACCGTATAGAGCAAAACCTGAGCCTAAAAATCCAATGTTCTTCATTTATCTAAATACTAATGTATGATTATATATATTTATGAAGATAAACCATATTGTAGCTATAAAATATTTATTAATTTTGCTATTTTCATTAGTTCTAATTTTATTCAGCACTAGGTTTTATTACACTTTTTCTACGTTGCATAGTTTAACTGGTGGAATCGAAGATGAGGGACTTTTGGCTATTTGGCTTACTCAAAATACTCAATATTTTCAAAATCATTATTTAAATTTTCCATTATCAAGTGAAATTGATATGAGGATTTTTAATTTATTTCACTATAATTGGTTATGGTATTTTTTAAATTCTAAATTAATAACATTTTATCAATATATATTTAATTTAAGTGATGAATGGTTTGCAAATATCATCAGAATAAATAATTTAATTTTTTCAATCATCTCATTTGTTTTTTTGTATTTAACTTTTTCAATAAAATGTAAAATTAAATATTTAAGTATTCCAATGTGCTTCTTAGTTTTATTTGGTCCTTTAACTGGTTTTTGGAATATGTCAGTTAAACCAGATTTTGGCTATTTAGTTTTTGAAATGATAGCAATTTTTTTCTTTTTGAAAAATATTGATAAACTCAGCATTACAAAAATATTAGTTATAACTTTATTTTTATACCTTGCTTGGGCTGTAAAACAAACAAGTATAATTACTAGTTTTGCTATTTTTTTATATTTAATTATTAAAAAAAATAAATTGATTTTTTATTACTGTTTTACTTTTATAATTTTAATTTCTTTAACATTTTTTTTAGGTGGCGAAAATTATATAAGAAATATGTTATGGGTCGATTCTAAAACTTTATTTTCAATAAATCATTTTTTAAAGCTTTTAATATCAAGTATTGGAAAAATTTTTCCAGTTTTTGTAATAAGTATTCTATTTTTTTTAACTTTTTTTAAAAATGGCTTTATAATATTTAAGAAAAATAATTATCTCTTATTCTGCTTTATTGGTTTTATTTCTTCAACAATAAATATTTTTTTGTCATTGCATGTAGGATCAGCTCCAAACTATTATTTTCTCACATCAATTTATTTATTATTGCTCACATCTAATTATGTCACTAATTTTATTAATTCTAAAAATATAAAACTATTTGAATTAAGAGCTTTTAATTTATCCATATTTACTCAAATACTATTAATTATTTTAATCTTGAGTGGATATTTAGGTAAAATCAAGCCATTTTATTTTAGTCATGTTCAAAAAATAAAATCTTGCACAAATAAACTTAATAAACCTATTTTTTTTGGATCTTCTTTAGAGTACTATCGTTTACCTTGGATAAATGGACAATATGAAAAAAACCCTTTAATAAAAAATTGGTTTTATGATAGGAAATATTCTGAGACACCGCCAGTAGATACAATAATTTATAAACTTATCCAAAAAGGCAAATTTAAATCTCTAGTATTATCAAGTAATGACAATAAGATTTATTTATTAGACAAATATTATCTAAGTAAAATATGCGAGGCGCAAAATAAGTATTATATATATAAAAAAATTACAAAATAATTTTTTTTAAATTTGGTTTAAAATAATTTGGTCCTTTCATTACTTTGCCATTCTCATTATAAATTGGTTTGCCATCAGCATTAAGTTTACTCATATTGGATCTTTGAACCTCATCAAAACACTTATCAAGATCAATGCCAAAAGCATGACCTGCTCCGTAGGTCACATACAATATATCAGTTAAAGCATCAGCAACTTCAATTATGTTTTTTTGTTTAATAGCAATTGATAATTCTTCTAATTCCTCTTTAATTAAATTAATTCTTAAGTTATTAATTTTCTCAGAGCTTAAAGAGGCTTTGGTTTTTACCTCTTGGCCAAAAGAATTCATAAATAATGCGACTTTTTTAAAATTTGTCATTTACCCCCTATTTAATTCTACCTATATTTAATGTATAATGTTAATTCATTAATAATTTAATTTAAACAATGAAAACTAGAAAAGAATTCGATAGCATCGGTAATATTAACGTACCAGTTGATAAGTATTGGGGTGCATCTACAGAAAGATCAAAAAAATTTTTTAACATTGGCGATATAAAAGTATCACTTGATATTATTAAAGCGATATCAATTATAAAAAAATCTGCAGCCTTAGTACATTTAAAGAATAAGCAGATAGAAAGAAAAATTGCTAATTCAATTATTAGAGCCTCATCTGAAATAATTGAGGGTAAATTAAATGAAAATTTCCCATTAAAAGTTTGGCAAACTGGTTCTGGTACTCAAACAAACATGAATGTAAATGAGGTAATTTCAAATAGAGCCATCGAAATATTAGGTGGAAAAAAAGGGTCAAAAAAACCTGTCCATCCAAATGATCATGTAAATAAATCACAGTCTACCAATGATGTTTTTCCAACTGCAATGCACATTGCGATAGCTATTAAGACAAAAAAAGAATTAATTCCAAATTTAGAAAATTTAAATAAAGAACTAAAAAAAAAAGTAAAAGAATTTAGAAAAATAATTAAAATAGGAAGAACACATTTGCAAGATGCTACACCTCTATCCTTAGGCCAAGAATTTTCAGGGTATCAATCTCAACTTGAAGCATCAATATCAAGAATCAAAGACAGTCTTAAAGAGATATTTTATCTTGCACAAGGCGGAACAGCTGTGGGAACCGGTATCAATACCAGTAAAAACTTTGATAAAAAAATAATTAGTGAAATAACAAAAATAACAAAGCTACCATTCAAACCCGCAAAAAATAAATTTGCCGCCTTAGCCTCGCACGACCCTATTGTAAATTTTTCAGGAAGTTTAAATACTGCTGCAGTAAGTTTAATGAAAATAGCAAATGATATACGTTTTCTAGGATCTGGGCCAAGAGCAGGATACGGAGAACTTATATTACCAGAAAATGAACCTGGATCATCAATTATGCCTGGAAAGGTAAATCCAACACAATGTGAGGCTATAACAATGGTATGTGTAAAAATAATTGGAAACCATAACGGGATAACAATGGCTGGATCCCATGGACATTTTGAATTGAATGTTTTTAAACCTCTGATTGCTCATAATATTCTTCAGTCAATTGAAATTTTATCTGACAGCACTAAAAACTTTGCGGTTTATTGTGTAAAGGGAATTAAAGTTAATAAAAAAAGAATTGAAGAATTACTAAACAGTTCGCTAATGTTGGTTACAGCACTTGCGCCCAAAATTGGATATGACAATGCTGCAAAGATAGCAAAAAGCGCATTGAACAATAATACCTCATTAAAAAAAGAGGCTATTAAAAGTGGTTTAATTTCTGAAAAAGATTATGATAAAATTGTTGATCCAAATAAAATGATTCATCCATCATAAGAAGAAAAAACTTGATTAACATATTTCTTTAAAGAAATCCATTTCACTAAATTACTACTTTTTAGTTTATAAAAAATTTTTTCAGAGTCATTTAGTCTAGGATCTGATATAAAAACTTCTTTATTAGTTAAATTATATTCTAGATAAAAATTTATAGTTTTTAGTTTTTTTCTTTTATTTTTTGGTACTAGAAATAATCTATAAAAGTTTGATTGATCCTTTATATCTACTTTAAATTGACCATTTAGTATTAATTCATTATTTACTAGAATTAAATTACTTGATAGTATTTTTAAGTTTCCAATATCATTGTTTATTTTAAACAAAGAATTAGTTAAACTTACAATTTTATTATTAATATCTAGATTAATATTTGAATTATTAAAAATTTTACTTCCATTGAATTTCAATATATTTAATTTTACAACTCCATTTAATACCTCATTACCTATAATAAATTTTTTTAAAATTTGTTCCAATATTACAGGTTTTTTTAAAAATTTTGCCAAATCGATTTTTTCTAAATCAATTTTAAAATCAAAATAAAATGGATCAAAAAAAAAATTTAATTTGTAATCAATATTAGAATTTACTAATTTTGATTTTATAGATTTAAAATTAATTAATTTTTCTTTTTCATTAAAATAGATTTGCGATACAAGATCTGACTTATCTAATTTTATTTTTGTTGATGATCCATTTTTACTGGTATTATTAATTATAGTTTCCATATTGAAATTAAGAGGTTTTATTTTTAAAATAAATTTATTTTTTTTATCTTTTAAATTTTTGTTCCATTGAAAATTAGTTTTTTGATTAAATAACTTTCCAACTGACTTTAAATAATTTGTATTGTTTTCTAAATCGTATTTTACACTTATTTTATCAATTAAAATTAAATTTAAAATACTTTCAAAATTTTTATTTTTTTTTACAAACAATCGAGTTTTGTTAAATTCTAATTCTTTATCGATTTTAAAATCGAGTATATTTTTAAAGTATTTAAAATTTTCTTGATTTAGTCTTAAATCACAATCTTGTATTATAATCTTTTCTAAAATTAATTTTTTAACATCTATAGAGCCAATATTTGAAAAAAAAACCTTAACAAGTTTTGCCTCTCCTAATTCAACATTATTATTTTTTTCAGTTTTAAAAAATATTTTTATATTTTTAATTCTAAAATGTGGCTTGGGCAATATTGAATAGGTTATGTCTGGACTTAAACTTAAGTTTAAGGGATATTCATCATATATTTTATCTGAGAAGTGTTTTTGAATTTCGTATTTGTTATGTATA
>CENP01034497.1_pt1 | contig 10346 bp, 7 predicted proteins | sample 361281 | NCBI WGS metagenome assembly CENP01 (sample SAMEA2591122, study PRJEB7988) | marine metagenome | biome: marine biome (ENVO:00000447); feature: deep chlorophyll maximum layer (ENVO:xxxxxxxx); material: saline water (ENVO:00002010), including plankton (ENVO:xxxxxxxx) | depth 70 m
CATGTAGATCCAATATATGAACCAATACCTGTTGTTCCTACATGTCATTATATGATGGGAGGAACTCCAACAAATATAAATGGGCAAGCATTCAATAGAGCTGATGGCGTTGATAATATTATTCCTGGATTATTTGCAGCTGGTGAAGCAGCATGTGTTTCTGTGCACGGAGCAAATAGGCTAGGGGGTAACTCACTTCTTGATTTAGTTGTTTTTGGCAGAGCTACGGGAATGTTTATTCAAGAAGACATAAAATCGGGAGGCGGAGTTATGTCTGCTGATAAAGACGATATTGATAATGCTCTCGACAGACTCAATACATTAAATAATTCTGATAGCGGTTACGAAACAGCAGAAGTTAAAAAAGAACTCCAGCAGTGTATGCAAAATTATTTTGGGGTTTTTAGAAGAGGTGAATTTATGAAAAAGGGTCTTGATGAACTTCAAGAAATTAGAGAAAAAGTTAATCAACTTCATTTAAAAGACAAAAGTAATGCTTTTAATACAAGTAGAGTTGAAGCTATAGAGCTTCAAAATTTATTCGAGGTTGCAGAAGCTACTGCAATTGCTGCTTTCAGCCGAGATGAAAGCAGAGGCGCTCATGCTAGAGATGATTTTCCTGATAGAGATGATGAAAAATGGTTATGCCATTCTTTATATGATCCTTTATCAAAATCTGTTTCTAAAAGAGATGTGAATTTTAGTCCCTCAGAAGTTGAAGCGTTTCCACCAATTGTAAGGACTTATTAGATGGCAGCGAAAACACTAGAAGTAAATATGTATAGATATAATCCTGAGCAGGACAAATTTCCATACATCAAACAATACAAGATTGAAAAACCAGCTAAAGATATAATGGTTTTAGATTTGCTTCATTTATTAAAAGAACAAGATGAGTCCATTTCATATAGAAGGTCATGCAGAGAAGGAGTTTGTGGCTCTGATGGCATGAATATAAATGGCAAGAATGGCCTTGCATGCATAACACCTCTATCTTCTGTTCTTAAGAAAGATAAGATTGAATTAAGACCATTGCCTGGATTACCTGTGATCAGAGACTTAGTTGTTGATATGACAGAGTTTTATGCACAATACGAAAAAATCAAACCATTTCTTCAAAATAGTACTACTGCTCCAGAGCAGGAAAGACTCCAATCACCAGAAGATAGAGACAAACTTGATGGATTATATGAATGCATTTTGTGCGCTTGTTGCTCAACAAGTTGTCCATCTTTTTGGTGGAATCCAGACAAATTTTTAGGACCTGCTGCTTTGCTTCAAGCATATAGATTCCTAGCCGATACAAGAGATTTAAAAACCAATGAGAGGCTTGAAGATTTAGCTGATCCGTTTAGTGTCTACAGATGTCATGGAATCATGAATTGCGTAAGTGTATGTCCAAAAGGACTAAATCCAAATAAAGCAATTGGTGAAATAAAGACAATGTTGTTAAAAGATAAGAAAGAAATCATAACTTCAGATGGAGCTATGAAATAACTTAAAATGACTAATTCAATGCAAGAGCTATGGGGAAGTTCACATTTGTCAGCAGGGCATTCTGCTTACTTAGAAACCCTATATGAAATATATTTAAATAAACCTGAAGAGCTTTCTGAAGAATGGCTAGAATTCTTTAAGAATTTGCCAAACTCATCAAATGGTCATCTTGAAATATCACATCAAAGTATTCTTGATGAGTTTAAAAATTTATCAAGAGCTTCAATAAGTTCAAATGTTACTTCTGATGAAAGGCAAGGAAAAGTTATAAGGCTTATTCAGGCATATAGAAATAGAGGGCATCAAGAAGCTAACTTGGATCCACTAGGAATTATGGAAAGAGATCTAATTGAAGACCTTAAGATTGAATTTCATGGTCTCAAAGAATCAGATCTAGATGATGAGTTTTATACTGATACTTTCAATGCTGGATCAAAAAAATCTTCTTTAAGAAATATTATTAAAGAGCTTAGAAGAATCTATTGCGGCAATATAGGTATTGAATATAACTATATTATGCATTCAGAGGAAAGAAGATGGTTTCAGAAACAATTTGAATCAAAAATTGACAACTATAGTTTTTCAAATGAAGAAAAGATACATATTTTTGAAAGGCTGAACTCAGCTGAAGGACTGGCAAAATATTTAGCTGCAAAATATCCAGGCATGAAACGATTTGGTATTGATGGAAGTGAGTCACTAGTGCCATTAGTTGATGCTGTTATACAAAATTGTGGAGCCTTGGGAGCAAATCAAATTTGCTTTGGCATGGCTCACAGAGGTAGATTAAATTTACTAGTAAACGTATTAGGAAAATTACCAAAAGATCTATTCTCTGCATTTGATGAAACTGATACTCTTGAAGGTGCAAATACAGGAGACGTAAAATATCACTTAGGGTTTTCATCTAATATTGATACACCAGGTGGAGAAGTTCATGTTTCTCTAAATAATAATCCTTCTCATTTGGAGATTGTGGATCCAGTAGTGCTTGGCTCAGTAAGGGCTAGGCAGGATAGACTAAACGACAAGGATAGAAAAAAAGTTGTACCAGTTCTTCTTCATGGTGATGCATCATTTTCTGGTCAAGGTGTTGTAATGGAATCATTGCAGATGTCACAAACCAGAGGTTTTAATGTAGGTGGAACTATTCACATCATAGTTAATAATCAAATTGGATTTACTACAAGTAATAAACTTGATGCTAGATCAACTGATTATGCAACTGATGTCGCTAAAATGATTCAAGCTCCAGTTATTCATGTGAATGGCGATGATCCAGAAATGGTAGTAAAAGCAGTTCGAATTGCATGTAAATACAGGGCGAAATTTAATAAAGATGTCGTTATTGACTTATTTTGTTATAGAAGAAGAGGTCATAATGAGGCTGATGATCCTTCAGCTACGCAGCCAACCATGTATAGAGCTATTGCAAAGCACCCATCTGTACTTAATCAATATCAAGAACAACTTTCGAAAGAGGGTTGCATCACAAAAGAATCTGCTCAAGAAATTAAACAAACATATAGAAAATCTTTGGAGGGCGGTGAAACAGCAGCAAAAAGTTTATCTAAATATTCAAATAATGAACTTTGGTTTGATTGGACAGAATATTTAGATGTTTTGTGGTGGCCGCCGGTCGATACTACTTTTGATGAAAAGAAGTTTAAAGAGCTTGGGAATCAAATAAACGAAGTACCCAGTTCATTTAATCTTGGAACACAAGCATCAAAAATCTTTGATGATAGAAGAAAGATGAATACTGGTGATACTGATATAAATTGGGGTTTTGCTGAAAGCATGTCATATGCCACGTTGCTTTCAGAAGGCTATCCAATTAGGATAACAGGTCAAGATGTAAGAAGAGGAACCTTCTCTCATAGACATGCATGCGTTTTTGATAAAAATACTGGAGATGGTTATATTCCTTTATCAAAAATTGCTAAAAATTATAATACCAGATTTGATATCTATGATTCACTTCTATCAGAAGAAGCGGTTTTGGGTTTTGAATATGGATATTCTGCAACTTGGCCAACAGGTCTAACTATTTGGGAAGCTCAATTTGGAGACTTCGTAAATGGTGCACAAGTTGTTATTGATCAATTCATTGTTTCAGCTCAACACAAGTGGGAAAGATTATCTGGTTTAACCATGCTTCTTCCGCATGGATATGAGGGACAAGGACCTGAACATAGCAGCGCCAGAATAGAGAGGTTTTTGCAATTATGCGCGTCAGAAAATATACAAGTATGTATTCCTAGCTCACCATCTCAGATCTTTCATTTACTAAGAAGGCAAGCGATAAGAAAAATGAGAACACCTCTTATAGTTATTTCGCCAAAAAGCTTATTAAGAAATCCAAACGCAACATCTTCAATTGCCGATTTAACAAAAGGATCTTTCCAATGTGTTATTGATAGTGATACCAAGAAAAAATCTAATATCAGAAAGGTCATATTATGTTCTGGAAAGGTCTTCTATGACCTTGAAAATAAAAGAGTTAAAGATAAAAAAGAACACATTGCAATTATTAGGATCGAACAGTTATATCCTTTCCCATATGATGACTTAGAGGAGTGCCTAAAAAAATATAAAAATGTTGATGACATTGTTTGGTGTCAGGAAGAGCCTGCAAACCAAGGAGCATGGTTTAGTCATAGACATAGATTACAAAGAGTTTTAGATAGGCTAGATTTTGATAAGGATATTTCTATGGTGAGCAGACCTCCAGCAGCTGCTCCGGCGGTAGGAATGATGAAATTACATCTTGAACAACAAAATAATCTTTTAGAGGAAGCTTTACAATAGGGATAAATATGACAATTGAAATTAAATCACCAACATTTCCAGAATCTGTTGCAGATGGAACTGTTGCAAATTGGGTAAAAAAAGAAGGCGATCAAGTTAATCAGGATGAAATAATTGCTGAGATTGAAACTGACAAGGTTGTTTTAGAAGTCATTGCACCAACTGATGGAATTTTAACGAAAATTCTAAAAAAAGAAGGTGATGTTGTTAATAGTGCTGAAATTATTGGCGAGTTTGATGATTCCCAAAAAGCTCAACCTCAAAACGAAGAAAAAACAGAAACTAAGGAAGAAGTAGCATTAGAAAAACAAGATACATTGAAGGCTCCAAATAAAAAATCTGGCCCAGCTGCTAAAAAAATTATTGCCGAAAATAATATTGATCCTCAATCAGTAGAATCTTCAAGGAAAGATCAGAGAATAACTAAAGCAGATGTTATAAATCATCTAGAATCTAAAAATAAAAGTATTGAGAATGAAGATACAAAGAGCTCTATTCTGTCTTCATCAAGGCCTGAAAAAAGAGTCCCTATGACAAGGCTAAGAAATACTATTGCTAATAGACTTGTTACAGTTCAGCAAGAAACTGCAATGCTCACTACTTTCAACGAAGTTGATATGCTCCCCATAAAAGAATTACGAAGCAAGTATGGACAAGAATTTGAAAACCAACATGGTATTAAATTGGGCTTTATGGGCTTTTTTGTAATAGCTGCAGTTCAAGCTTTAAAGAAATTCCCAATAGTCAACGCTTCAATTGATGGATCTGATGTTGTCTATCATGGGTATCAAGATATAGGTGTTGCTGTTTCTACAGATAGAGGTCTTGTTGTTCCTATTATAAAAGATGCTGATACTAAATCTCTTCCTGAACTTGAAAAATCAATTCTTGAGTATTCTGAGAAGGCTAGAGATAGCAAGCTAACAATTGAAGAGATGCAAGGCGGAACATTTACAATTTCAAATGGCGGTGTCTTTGGTTCTTTATTATCCACGCCAATCTTAAATGCACCACAAACTGCAATACTTGGTATGCATGCTATTCAGGAAAGACCAGTAGCAGTAAATGGTGAAATTGTAATTAGGCCGATGATGTATTTAGCAATGAGCTATGATCATAGGCTTCTTGATGGAAAAGAGGCAGTACGATTCTTGGTCTCTATTAAAGAACAATTAGAATCACCAGAAAGATTATTATTAAACTTATAAAAAGAGGAAATTTATGTTTGATGTTGTTGTAATAGGTGGAGGACCAGCTGGTTATGTAGCTGCAATTAGATCATCTCAATTAGGCTTGAAGACTGCCTGCATTGAAGAATATACAGATTCAGATAGCACTCCCACTTTTGGTGGCACTTGTTTGAATGTTGGTTGTATTCCCTCAAAAGCACTTCTTGATTCGTCTCACAGATATCACGATGCAGCAAATCATTTAAAAACTCATGGAATAGATATCAAAAATGTTGAATTAGATGTTCCTGCAATGATGAAAAGAAAGGACGATATTGTAAAAAAACTTACTGGTGGTATCAGCGGATTATTTGCTGCAAATAAAGTTACTCCTATTGCTGGAAGAGGTAAAGTAATTGCAGGTCTAAAAGTAGAAGTAACTAATGCTAATGGTGACGTTGAAATTGTTGAATCTAAAAATATTATTATTGCAACTGGATCATCACCAATAGAAATTCCTTCCGCAAAATTTGATGATAAAAATATCTTAGATAGTACTGGTGCTTTAGAAATTGAATCTGTTCCAGAAACTCTTGGTGTTATTGGAGCTGGTGTTATAGGTCTTGAACTAGGAAGTGTTTGGGCGCGTTTGGGTTCAAAAGTAACAGTCATTGAAGCTATGGATGATTTTTTATTTATGGCCGATAAAGAAATTGCAAAAGAAACTTTAAAAGATTTTAAGAAACAAGGTCTCGACATTAGATTGGGTTGTAGATTGACTTCATCAAAAAGTCTTAAAAATTCTGTGAATATTACATATGAGACTGAAGCTAAATCTGAGGAAATGAAATTTGATAAATTAATTGTCGCAGTAGGAAGAAAACCTAATACTCAGGATGTTTTTTCTGACGATTCTGGTGTCGATTTAGATGATAGAGGTTTTATAAATGTTGATGATTATTGCCAAACAAATGCTGCAAACATTTGGGCTATAGGCGATGTGGTAAGGGGGCCTATGCTAGCTCATAAAGGTAGTGAGGAAGGGATTATGGTTGCAGAGAGGATTGCTGGAAAACATGCAGAAATGAATTATGACTTAGTACCCTCTGTAATTTACACTCATCCTGAAATTGCTTGGGTTGGTAAAAATGAACAGGAATTAAAGGATGAGAGCATTGATTATAAAGTTGGTAAGTTTCCTTTTGCTGCAAGTGGCAGAGCTTTAGCAGTAGATCAATCAGTCGGTTTTGTAAAGCTTCTTTCCGATGCAAAAACAGATACAATTTTAGGAGTTCATGTCTTTGGTCCATCTGCTGCAGAAATTGTTCAACAGGCATTAATATCTATGGAATTTGGTGCTAGCTCTGAAGACCTGGGACTAACAATTTTTAGCCATCCAACAGTTTCTGAGGCCCTCCATGAGGCCGCTTTGGCTGTAAATAATGAAGCTATACATATAGGAAATAAAAGATAATGAATCTACATGAATTTCAAGGCAAAGAACTTTTTGCACAATACGGTTTGCCCATATCAAATAGTAAAGTCATTTATGAAGCAGAAGATGCATTTAAAGCTTGTAGAGATATTGGTGGTTCCAAATGGGTTGTGAAAGCTCAAGTTCATGCTGGAGGAAGAGGAAAAGCAGGTGGGGTTGAGTTAGTTGATACTCCTGAAGAGGCAACTTCATTTGCAAAGAAATGGCTGGGGAAGAGATTAATTACTTATCAAACAGATGAAAAGGGCCAACTGGTTAATTCAGTTCTTATTGAGGAATGTACTGATATAGCCGAAGAATTATATCTAAGCGCTGTTATAGATAGGGAATCGCAAAGAGTGGTTTTTATCGGTTCTAGTGAGGGAGGAGTAAATATCGAAGAAGTCGCAAAAAATTCTCCTGAAAAAATTATTTATGAATCAATAGATCCTCTATGTGGAGCTCAAGGTTTTCAAGCAAGAAAAATTGCAAAAGTTTTAAAGTTAAATAATGAGCAAACTAAACAATTTACTCCAATGCTTAAAAATTTAATGAAGTTATTTGTTGAGAAAGATTTAAGTTTGCTTGAAATTAATCCCTTGGTGATTACAAGCGGAGGATTGTTACACTGCTTAGATGCAAAAATAAACATAGATTCAAATGCTATATATAGACAACCTGAAATTGCTAAAATGCATGATCCATCCCAAGAAGATCCTAGGGAGTCTGAGGCTGCAAAGAATGATTTAAGTTATGTATCTTTAGATGGAAATATTGGCTGTATGGTAAACGGAGCAGGTCTTGCCATGGGCACAATGGATACAATCAAATACTTTGGAGGAAATCCTGCAAATTTTCTTGATGTTGGAGGAACAGCAACTCAAGAAAGAGTTTCCAAGGCATTCAAAATTATTTTAGATGATCCTGAGGTAAAAGTTGTTTTAGTTAATATTTTTGGCGGAATAGTAAGATGTGATTTAATTGCAGAAGGAGTTCTTGCTGCAATCGAAGAGGTTGGTGTTCAAATACCGGTTGTAGTTAGATTAGAAGGAAATAATGCTGATTTAGGTTCAGAAATTTTATCTAAAGCCAATATAAAAATAGAAAGTATCAATAATCTAGGTCATGCAGCCAAAAAAGCAGTGGAATTAGCAAAATGAGTATTTTAGTTAATAAAGATACAAGAGTAATAGTTCAAGGGTTTACTGGTTCACAGGCTACATTACACTCAGAGCAAGCTATCGAATATGGTACTAATATTGTAGGAGGTATCACACCTGGTAAAGGAGGGCAAACCCATTTAGGAAAACCAGTATTTGACACTATGAATGAAGCCATAGAAAGTGTTCAGCCTAATGCATCACTGATATTTGTTCCAGCTCCCTTTTGTAAAGATTCAATTCTTGAGGCTGCAGAATCAGGAATAGAATTAATTGTTTGTATTACTGAAGGAGTTCCCACGCTGGATATGCTTGATGTTAAAAAAAGAGTTGATGAATTAGGTATAACTTTAATTGGACCTAACTGTCCTGGTCTTATAACTCCTGGGGAAGCTAAATTAGGAATTATGCCTGCAAGCATACATATGAAAGGATCAATTGGTATTATTTCTAGATCAGGAACTTTGACATATGAGGCAGTGAAACAAACATCAGACTTAGGTTTTGGTCAAAGCAGTTGTGTGGGTATAGGTGGAGACCCTATCCCAGGTTCATCTTTTATAGATATTCTTAAGTTGTTTGAAAATGATTCTCAAACAGAAGCTATCGTGATGGTTGGAGAAATTGGAGGAACTGCTGAGGAAAATGCTGCAGAATTTATAAAAAATAATGTTTCAAAACCAGTTATTTCTTATATTGCAGGCCAAACTGCTCCGGCTGGTAAAAGAATGGGGCATGCTGGTGCAATAATTTCTGGAGGTAAAGGTACTGCTGCAGATAAAATTTCTAATTTAAAAGAATGTGGAGTTCATGTGGCTGATAACCTGACTGAGATCGGCTCAACTGTTGCAAAGGTAATTAATAAATAACTTCAATTTTTTTAAGATATTTTTTAACAATCCATCTAAGTCTTAATATTGCTAAAATTGCAAATACACTTAATCCAATTATCATTCCGAACCACATTCCAGCAGCACCCATAGGTGCATCAAAACCTGTCATAGTTAGATAATATCCAATTGGCATTGCAAATATCCAATATGATATGAATAAAAGTATCATTGGAACAAAAGTATCTTTAAAACCCCTTAAACTTCCAAGAGCCCCCATTTGAATTCCATCAGGTAGTTGAAATATTGCAGCGAAGATTAATAAGTGTACTGCAAGAGAAAATATAATTTCATCTGTTGTGTATATGCCTACAATAACTTCTCTAAAGCTTATAATTAAAATTACATTCATTAATGCAGTTAACATACATAAATAGATGGTTGATGAAGAAGCAACTTTAGCTTGTTTGAAGTTATCTTCACCAATTAAATTACCAACTCTAGTTGCAGCAGCTAAACCAACTGCTAATGGCACCATGAAAAATAAACTTGCCACATTGATTGCTATAGCATGACTTGCAACTATATCTTCACCCAAGATACCAAGAATAATTTGAGCACCTGAAAACATACTTAGTTCAATAAAAATTCCAAAACCAATTGGCAATCCAAGCTTAAACACCTCTTTAGTAGTCTTAATAGAAGGTGGTGTAAATTTAGAGAAGGGCTCAGTTATCTTATATTTTTTATTTATATTAATGTAAATTAAGATTGTTACCATCATAATAAATGAAACAATTGTTGTTGCTATACCACAACCAACTCCACCTAATTTTGGAGCCCCAAACCAACCATATACAAAGATAAGATCGAGAGGAATATTTAATATCATTCCAAAGACAGCAATATAAAAAACAGGTTTGGTTAAGGTCATACCTTCGCTGTAGCATCTTAAGCATGTGAAAACTGTAATAAAGGCGAAACCCAAGGCTACTGCTTTTAGATATTTTTCTGAGATATTTGTAACACTTTTATCGATTGGTAATATATCTAAAATCATTCCCATATTCATAAATAACAAAGCAATTAAGAATCCTAAAAGAACAGCTATCCATAATACTTCTCTGAGTTTTTGACCTATGAGTTGAAATTTTTTTGCTCCGAATAGCTGAGCAACTATTGGTGTCACTGCAAAAATTACCCCTGAAAAAAACATAAAAATAGTCATCGAAAAAGCATTACCCACAGCAAGTCCAGCCAAGTCTGAGGCGCTAGCTCTTCCAGCAATAATTGTATCGGTGGTACCCATTAGGGCATATGACATTTGAGAACCAAGTATTGGTAACCCAATATTAAATAGATGTTTAAATTCTTTTAAATATTTTTTAATCAATTTTTATGAAAT
>CENP01044997.1_pt1 | contig 10338 bp, 8 predicted proteins | sample 361281 | NCBI WGS metagenome assembly CENP01 (sample SAMEA2591122, study PRJEB7988) | marine metagenome | biome: marine biome (ENVO:00000447); feature: deep chlorophyll maximum layer (ENVO:xxxxxxxx); material: saline water (ENVO:00002010), including plankton (ENVO:xxxxxxxx) | depth 70 m
AAAACTTTTAGGGAGTTTACATGTCTAATATAGTTAAATTTTCACTGGTAGCAGTCCTTTCATTGGGTCTATTACCTAATACATCTTTTGCACAAGACTCATCTGCCGATGATGATGTTGAAGAAGTTATTGTTACAGGTTCTAGGATTAAAAGATCTAACCTTGATAGCTCTAAACCGTTAGAAATAATTTCTGAGGATGCGATTGAAAGAACTGGTTTGAATAACATCGGAGATGTTCTTCAAAACATTACTTCATCTGATGGATCAGGAATCCGTCCGGTTAGTACATCTACTAATGGTGGTAATGGTGCTAATGAAGTCTCATTGAGGAATTTAGGCTCAGGAAGAACATTAGTTCTTGTTGACGGAAGAAGATGGGTTACTGATGCATATGGAAGTGTTGATATGCAGACTATCCCAGTTTCTATCATCAGCAGAGTTGAGATCTTAAAAGATGGTGCGTCATCCATTTACGGTTCTGATGCAGTGGCTGGCGTGATTAATGTTATTACAAAGAAAGAATATGATGGCTTCTCAGTCAGTGCCTCTCAAGGTGAATATGAGGCTGGATATGGTGCTAATAACCAAGTAGATCTTCTCTTTGGTGCTTCAAGCGAAAAGGCTAGTTCATTATTCAATTTTTCATATTCAAGTCAAGAAGGAATCTTTGGTGGAGATATCCCAAGAGCAGCTGTTCCATGGCAAGGCTGTACTAACCCTCCTGGATCTGGTACTGGGCCAGAAAACAGCATGACTAACCTAGGTCCTAATGATGCACAAAATGGAGGTTTTGGTAACTTTGCTCCAGATGCATCAGGTGGATATTGTGGTTCTTCAAGAAGTGCTTACGGTCGATTCTTTACATCCTCTTATGGTACTAGACAGCTTACTCCTGGACTTGCTGGTGATCAGCTTTCTGATTTTATGCCATGGAGCTGGACATATGGTCCTTATAATTATGCTCCTGTAAACCATGTTCAACTTCCTGTTGAAAGATGGGGCGCATATAACTTTTCTCAATTTGAAATTTCTGATAATTTGACAGCTTCTGTTCAATTTACTTATTCAAAAGTTCAAGCGCTTAATCAAATTGCTCAAGTCCCAATGACAGCTGAACCAAGTGCTGGTCCTCAATGGCAAATACCTATTTCCGGCGAGTCAGTGTTTAATGTATTTAATGAGGATATTTCACATTGGAGATATAGATCAGTTCCATTTGGGCCAAGAAGATCTCATTACGATAACGACATTTATGGTATCAGAGCATCATTAGATGGTAATTTTGAATTCAATGATTCAACATATTTTTGGTCAGTAGGTTTCCAAAGAAATGATGCATCATATGACAGCACATTAGAGAATTTTATCAATTTAGCTCATTTAGCTAAAGCAATAGGGCCTTCTTTTAAAACTGCTGATGGATCATATAAGTGTGGTACTCCTACATCTGTTGTATTTGGTTGTACACCTTTGAATCTATTTGGTGGTCCTGATATGGGTCTTTCAGCTGGAGTTATTACAGCAAACGATTATCAGCAAATGGTCGATTACGTTGGATATACCGGTGCAGGACAATCTGGATTCGATAGTGAAGATTTCTGGATGGAAATTTCTGGCCCGTTATTTGAAATGCCGTATGGTACAGCTTATTTTGCTGCAGGTTATGAAGAGAGAAATCAAGGTTACTTTGACAGACCAGATCCATTAGTCGCTCAAGGTCTTTCCTCTACTAACTTCAGTGAGCCAACTAGAGGTAAAACAGGCAGTGAAGAGTTCTTTGTTGAAATTAACTTACCTCTGTTATCAGGCGTTGCAGGTGCTCAAGAATTAGAGATGACAATCTCAGCCAGAAGTTCTGAATTTACTTCTGGGGGATTGGTAGGACCTAGACCAACTGCAAATAATCCTGGCGACCCATCGACTATGGAGATTGGTGTTAGATGGAGACCTATTGATGATGTTTTAGTGAGATTTACATCTGGCGAAACTTTCAGAGCGCCTTCAGTAGGAACATTATATGCAGGTGCTGGCGAAAGCTTCCCTTCACTTGCTGATCCATGTAATACAGTAAATTTCCCGCTGAACAGTGCTGGAACACAAGCTAACTGTCTTGCTGCTGGCGTACCTGCTGGGGGAGCCGTTCAACAAGATTCTCAGTTAAGATCTTTAACTGGTGGTAATCCATTACTTGCTCCTGAAGAAGGTGAGAATATGACTCTTGGTGTTGTATATACACCAAGCCAGATAGAAGGTTTGAGTATCGTGTTAGATGCTTGGTCTATCGAACTTACGAATATTGTTGCTAATATTAGTGCAGGTCAAACTATAAGCAGATGTTATGTTGAAAGTGCTGTGCAAGATGATGCATTTTGTAGTTTTATAACTAGAACCGCGACTGGAGCTGTTCAAGAAATAAGAACTTCTTCTGTTAATGCAGCTATAAATACTGTAGAAGGAGTTGATTTTGGCATCATGTATGACTTTGATGTCGATAATTACGGTAGCTTCACAGTAGCATTTGACATGACTTATTACACAAAAGATGAATATGCACAAAGTGAGACATCCACACCATCAGAGCGTTTTGGTTATTACGAGGGTGCTATGGACTGGAGATGGAGAGCTAATGCAGGAGTTTTATGGACTTACGGTGATTTCACTACTTCAGTTGACTGGAGAATCTTAGATGATAACTGGGAAGATTGTTGGTTAAATTACTATTGGGGTCTAGATGCTCAGTGTTCAGATCCAGATATGGGTAGTTATGGTTATGATCTGATTGACAGAACTATTTATACTGATTTCCAAGTAAATTATAGATACTCTGATGAAGTTAACTTGTTTATTGGAGCGAGGAATGCTTTTGGAGAAGAGCCTCCATTTGTTCAAGATTCGTTCTCACATTCATTTGATATGGCTTATGATCTTCCTGGAGGAGCTTTCTTCTACGGTGGATTTAAAATAGAGCTATAAGAGTTCATTAACTTAAAAAGGGCCGGTTTACCGGCCTTTTTTTTATATATAATACCTGCATGAAAACTAACCACTTTTTTATCTTATTAGCATTTGTCTTGGCTGGCTGTGGCAAATCTGTTTCACCAGTTGATAGCTCAATTGAAACTGGAGTTTTCCATTTTGGAAATGGATCAGAACCACAAGGAATTGATCCTCATATTGTTACAGGAGTACCTGAGCATCATATTTTAATTTCTCTATGTGAAGGTTTAACAATCCCTAATCTAAATAGTGGTGTTAATCTTCCTGGAGCGGCTGAATCCTGGACAGTTAGTGATGATGGTAAAGAATATATATTTAATTTAAACAAGAATGGAAAATGGTCTAATGGAGACCCAGTAACTGCTGATGACTTTGTGTGGTCTTGGATGAGAATATTAACTGCGAGCCTGGGCTCTCAATATCCCGATATGCTTTATTACTTAGAAGGTGCTGAAGAATATCATACTGGTGTAACGAGTAATTTTGATGAGGTAGGGGTAAAAGCTGTTGATAAATATACTTTAAGAGTTAATTTAAAGAATCCCACTCCTTTTTTTATTGGCATGTTAAGTCATTACAGCACTTGGCCTGTTCACAAAGATACAGTATTAAAACATGGTGCAATAGATGATAGAAACGGCCAATGGACCAGGCCTGGTAATTTTGTTTGTAATGGACCATTTCAATTAAAATCCTGGGAGTTAAATAATAAAATTGTTGTAGAAAAGAATCCTAATTATTGGGATTCTGAAAAAGTAAGTCTAAATGAAATGCATTTTTATCCAGTTTCTAATGTAATGACCGAAGATAGAATGTTTAGAGCTGGGCAGTTGCATGTAACATCTACGTTACCATCACAAAAATGCCCAATTTATATTGAAGAAAATAATCCTGATTTAAGAATTGATCCATACATGGGTCAATATTTCTATCGATTGAATACTAACAATCCATCTTTAAAGGATGTAAGAGTAAGAAAAGCATTAGCATTTTCAATTGATAGGAAACTTTTAGTAGAAAAAGTTACTAAATGTGGTCAAATTCCAGCATATTCATTTACTCCTCCAGGCTCAAATGGATATCAGCCAGATACTAAAATTCCATTCGATCCAGAATTAGCAAAAAAACTTTTGACTGATGCTGGTTACTCTGAAAGCAATCCATTTCCTAAACTTGAAATTTTGTTTAACACTAATGAAGATCACAGAAAATTAGCTTTAGCGATACAGCAAATGTGGCAGCAAAATTTAGGAATCGATGTTGAGCTTGTAAACCAAGATTGGAAAGTATACTTGAGTAGAGAAATGGTAGGAGATTTTCAGGTTTCGCGAGCAGGATGGATAGGAGATTATGAAGATCCAAATACCTTCCTTGATCTTATGAGGCCTAATAGAGGCAATAATAAGACAGGCTGGGAAGATGCTAATTATGATTCAATTGTTGAAAGAGCAAATTCAATGAATGACCAAACTCAAAGATATGAACTATTAAAAGAAGCTGAAAGAATTCTTATCGATAATATGCCAATCATTCCTCTTTATACATATGTCCGATCTTATCAATTATCACCTGATGTTAAGGGTTACAATCCACACATCTTAGATCATCATCATCCAAAGTTTATTTATCTAGAAAGAGATTGATATTTAATGATAGTAATTTTTTTTAAAAGAATTTTACTTGCTATACCGGTATTATTTGCAGTTGCTAGTATCACTTTCTTTTTAATAAAAATTGCACCAGGAGGACCCTTTGATGCTGATAAGGCAGTATCTCCGCAGGTATTGAAGAACTTAAATGAAGCTTATAATTTAGATGCATCTAATTGGGAGCAATACGTTGATTATATGACTGGGTTGGTTCAAGGTGATCTAGGTCCTTCATTTAGATTTCCAGGTAGATCTGTCACAGAAATGATTACTACTGGATTACCAGTTACTTTTGAATTGGCTTTTTATGCAATTTTAATTGCTTTAGTTATGGGTGTATTTTTAGGGGTGCTCGCAGCATTAAAAAGAAATACATTTTTAGACTTTATCCCTATGGCAATTGCGATGATTGGTATATGCGTTCCATCATTCCTTATGGGACCTTTATTGGTTTTAATTTTTGGGCTCAACCTTGAATTACTCCCTGTATCTGGCTGGAATCAATTACCTGGAGATAAAATCTTACCCTCTCTAACATTAGGATTTGCATATGCTGCTTATATCGCCAGATTGAGTAGAGGTGGAATGTTAGAAGTGTTAAATCAGGACTTTATCAGAACAGCTAGAGCCAAGGGACTAACTGAAAGCGTGGTTGTAATCAAACATGCTATGCAAGGAGGGCTAATTCCTGTTGTATCATTTTTAGGACCAGCTATTGCTGGCTTACTTGCAGGTTCATTTGTTGTTGAGACAATTTTTCAAATTCCAGGACTAGGAAGATTTTATGTTGAAGCTGCATTTAATCGAGACTACACAATGATCTTAGGAACCACAATATTTTTCTCTGCAATGATAGTTTTCTTTAATTTGTTATCTGATCTAGCTGCTTTATGGATGAATCCAAGATCAAGAGATGTGTAATGAAAAATAATTCTTTGTGGTCAGATGCTATATATAGATTAAGTATGAATAGAGCTGCTATGTTGGGTGGTTTAATATTAGTAATGCTAGTAATTTCCGCGGTACTGGCTCCATGGATCGCTCCATACTCTTATTCATTTCAAGATTTAAATTTGGGTGCAAGCCCGCCATCTTCAGAGCATCTTTTAGGAACAGATATTTTGGGAAGAGATTTATTAAGTAGAATTTTATATGGCGCACGTATTTCATTATTAGTTGGATTTGTTGCAACTGGTGTCGCTCTTGTTATTGGAGTTTCCTGGGGGATAGTTGCCGGATATATTGGAGGAAGAGTTGACTCAATAATGATGAGAATAGTTGATGTTCTATATGGACTCCCGTTTATTATTTTTATCATTCTGTTGATGGTAATTTTTGGTAGGAACCTTTGGCTTTTATTCGGAGCAATTGGAGCCGTTGAATGGCTGACCATGGCAAGAATAGTAAGAGGCCAAGTCATTGGTTTAAAAAATCAAGAATTTGTTTTAGCGGCTCAAGCTATGGGAGTTTCAAATCTATCAATGTTTAGGAGACATTTACTACCTAATATTTTAGGACCAATTGCTGTATATGCAACTTTAACGATCCCTCAAGTAATGCTTTTAGAAGGATTTTTAAGTTTTCTTGGCTTAGGCATTCAACCTCCGATGAGTAGTTGGGGAACTCTTATTAAAGATGGTGTTGAATCAATGGAGGAATATAGCTGGTTACTAATTTATCCAGGCATAACTTTTACAATTACCTTGTTTGCATTAAACTTTTTTGGAGACGGGCTTAGAGATGCGCTAGACCCAAAAACTTCTGATAATTAGAAAGCCTTAATAATAATTTTTAATACCTGCCCAGGTTTGATTTCATTATTTGATAATTCATTAATACTACTAATATCTGAGATTTCAATATTAAATATATCCGCTATTCGGTAAAGACTATCTCCTTGTTTGACGCTATACAAAATAGTTCTTTTTTTTGAATTAATTGTTTGATAAATATTTTTATTTCCAATATTTAATTCTTTCCCAATCGTTAAAGGTGAATTCATCCTTAAACCATTGTTCTTAGCTATTTCTGCAGGAGAAATTTTATATTGAATTCCAAGATTCCATAAAGTATCACCTTCGCTAATGATATGAGCCTGATAGGGAATAAATGTTTGATTTTGATCGTTGCTTAAGGGAATTAATAACTCTTGATTTAAGCTTAATATATTAGAAGCTAGATAATTAACTTTCTTAAGGACATTTACCTCTGTTTCAAATTCTTCAGCTATCTTCCAGAGACTATCTCCTTTCGAAACCTTATGTGTAACCCAATTAATTTGATTTGTTTGAATAAACTGATCTTTTTTAAGATTTAATGTTTCTTCTAATTCAACAGGGATGTTAAATATAGTTTTATTTCCTGGAGGAGAAGCCCATTTTGTATAGCCTGCATTTAATTTATAAATAAATTCAGGTTTCAAGCCAGCAAACTCACTGAAAGCCAATATTTCAACTTGACCATCAAGCTCTATGCTGCCCAAAACTCTCTTATTTGGAAAATTTGGTAGATTAATTCCGTACTTATCAGCATTAAGAACTAATTCAAGTATTGCTCTAAATTTTGGTACATACTCCCTAGTTTGTTTTGGAAGTTTAAGATTTTCATAGTTAGTGGGTTTACCAGCTCTTTTGTTGAGTTTGATTTGTTTTTCAAGTCGAGTTGGGCCGCCATTATATGCGGCAAGGGTATAAGTAATTTCCTTATTGAATCTATTATGTAGGTAGGCTAAATACCTTACAGCAGCTTTTGACGACACTAAGGGATCATGTCTTTGCTCATACCACCATGAATCTTTAAGGTTATATATTCTTGCTGTGGCAGGCATAAACTGCCATATTCCCATTGCCCCTGATGCTGAGATTGAAAATGGATCATAGTTACTTTCAATGTAGGGAAGCAATGCTAATTCAGCTGGCAGTCTGTATCTATCTAATTCTTCAAGAACAAAAAATATAAAGTACCTACCTTTTTCTAGGAGTTTTTCAAGTTGAGCCGGGTTAGCAAGATAAGTATTAATGTATTCGAGTGTTTTTTCATCAAGACTAGTTTGCTCACTTAAGTGGGCATCTTTTATTCGATCCCAAACATCCTCATAAATAGGAATGTCTTCAGATGCCTCCAGTGGAATTGGCTCTATATATTGATCAGCTTGAATGATAGAAGGTAATTCGCAGCCTGAGGCTACAAGTAATACAAGAATTAATAAGATTCTATTCATGACTTAAAATTTTATATTCTTTGGATAAATTGGGATTCTCTATATGTAAGCAAAAGATTATCTTCATTAGTTACAATTAACCAAATATAATTATCAGTATAAGCTTTTATAGATTGATTAGTCATAAGTATTAATGTCATATTTTAACTCATGAAACAGGTAATTATTTATACTGACGGAGCCTGCAGAGGTAACCCAGGTCCAGGTGGTTGGGGAGCCCTAATTAAATTTGGTAGTGAGGAAAAAGAAATTTATGGAGGTCAAGCTAATACAACAAATAATCAAATGGAGCTTGCAGCCGCAATTGAGGGCCTAGCTTCGCTAAAAGTATCTTGCAGTGTAGACCTGTTTACTGATTCAAAATATGTAATGGATGGTATAACTAAATGGATCCAAAACTGGAAAAAAAATAATTGGAGAACTGCCGCAAAAAAAGATGTGAAAAACAAAGAATTGTGGCAAAAATTAGATCAGTTAATTTCCCAGCATCAAGTACAATGGCATTGGGTAAAAGGCCACTCTGGCGATGTTGGTAATGAAACAGCAGACTTATTGGCGAATAAAGGAATAGATTCCATCTTATGACAAAGAAACTCATCGTTCTCGATACTGAGACAACCGGATTGGAGGTTGAGCAAGGCCATAGGATTGTTGAGGTGGGTGCCGTTACTCTTGCAGATAGAAAAAGAACAGATTTACATTTTCATTCATATCTTAATCCCCAAAGATCTATTGATGAGGAGGCAGAGAAAGTTCATGGCCTTTCAATGGAGCGACTTTCAAATGAACCAGAGTTCTCAGAGATTGCAGAAAGTTTTTTAGAGTTTGTAGAAGGAAGCATCTTGGTCATTCATAATGCTGCTTTTGATTTAGGTTTCCTTAATGCGGAATTAAAGAGAGTCTCCTCTAAGTATCCAGCTCTTGAGGAAATATGTGATGTTGAAGATACCTTGTTGATGGCAAGAAGTAAATTCCCTGGTCAGCGTAACTCATTAGACGCCCTTGCAAATAGATTTGAGATAAGCGGTTACGACAGAAGCTTTCATGGTGCTTTATTAGATGCAAATATTCTTGCAGATGTATATATTCATTTAACTGGCGGTCAAAGCAAGTTTGAATTTATGTCAGCAAATATCAATTCTAACTCTGAAAGTGATATGAGCACACTTAATATTGATTTAAAGAAATTTCCCATTCCTAAAATTATCGTCTCTAAAGAAGATATGTTGGCCAACGACAAAAGAATGACTGCTATCAATTCAAAAAGGGATTCATCATGACCAAAGTTACCAGATTTGCACCCAGTCCAACAGGAGCCTTGCACATAGGTGGAGTACGCACTGCATTATTTAATTATGTATATGCCAAGCAAAATAAAGGAAGCTTCTTAATCAGAATTGAGGATACGGATGCTGAAAGATCAACGAAGGAGTATGAAGAAAATATTCTCAAAGGATTATCTGATATTGGCATTGATTCAGACGAGCCTCCTGTCAGGCAATCTGAAAGATCTGAACTATATAGGTTGGCTGCTGAAAAAATAATAGAATCCGGCAATGCTTATTGGTGCGATTGTTCAAAAGAAGCTCTCGAAGAAATGCGCAAAGAGCAGGAGTCAGCTGGCAAAAAACCCATGTATGACGGAAGAAGTAGAAATCTTGGACTGAAGCGTTCTGAAAATACAGTCCTAAGATTAAAAACACCAAAAGATGGTGAGTTAGTTTTTCATGATTTGGTTCGAGGCGAAGTGGTTTTTCAGAATTCTGAATTAGATGATTTAATTCTTCTTAGAAGTGACGGATCTCCAACATATCATCTATGTAATGTCGTTGATGATTTTAGTCAAGGAATTACAACTGTAGTAAGGGGCGAAGATCATTTAAGCAACACACCTAGACAAATACACATTCAACAAGCTTTAGGTTATCCACCTCTTGAGTATGCTCACTTACCAATGGTCCTAGGCCAAGATAAAAAAAGACTATCTAAAAGAAATGCTGTAACAAGCTTGCAGGATTATTTTGATCAAGGATATCTTGAATCATCCATGATCAATATGCTTGCTAGATTGGGTTGGTCCAAAGGTGAAAAAGAAATTTTTTATTTAGATGATTTAATTGTAGACTTTAGAATTCAGGAGGTTCAAAGAGCTGGCGCTGTCTTTGATTTAGCTAAGCTAGACTGGATTAATAATCATCACTTAGCTGCTCTATCTTTTGATGATTTTAAAGATAGATTGATCCCATTTCTTAATAGCGTTGATATTGACTTAACTCAAAAGCAAAATAGTAATAAGATTATTGAAGCCATGAGGAGCTCTAAGCCAACACTTCTTGGAGTAGCCAAAGATCTGTCACCCTATTTTTTTCAAATAGATTCATATGATGAAAAAGCAGCAAATAAATTTTTAAGCGGATCAGAGCCTGTTTTGGAATATGTGCAAAGAAAATTAAATAAATTAGAAGCTTGG
>CENP01095381.1_pt1 | contig 10307 bp, 9 predicted proteins | sample 361281 | NCBI WGS metagenome assembly CENP01 (sample SAMEA2591122, study PRJEB7988) | marine metagenome | biome: marine biome (ENVO:00000447); feature: deep chlorophyll maximum layer (ENVO:xxxxxxxx); material: saline water (ENVO:00002010), including plankton (ENVO:xxxxxxxx) | depth 70 m
CACTCAAGATTAGGTCTTTTAAAGATGATCATGAAAAGAAGATCTCTTATGAGATACCTAAAAAGAACAGATATAACTACATATGAAAAGCTCATCAAAGAACTAGGACTAAGAAAATAATGCAAACTAAAGAATTTAAATTAGGTTCACAAACAGTAAAAATAGATACAGGCCTTATAGCAAAACAGGCAAATGCATCAGTAACAGTAGAAATAGATGGTACAGTTATTTTAGGAACGCTGGTCGCATCATTAGTACCTAACACAAGAGATTTTTTCCCTCTAACAGTAAACTATAATGAGAAGTCTTATGCTGCAGGTAAAATACCTGGAAGTTTTTTTAAAAGAGAAGGGAGACCAAGTGAAAAAGAAACATTAATAAGTCGTTTGATTGATAGACCTCTTAGACCTTTATTTGCTGCTACTTATAATCAAGAAGTACAAATAGTTTTAACATTAGTATCATACAATCCAGAAATTGATCCAGAAGTTCCAGCTTTGATTGCTGCATCAACATGTGTGAAGCTTGCAGGCTTACCATTTAATGGAACATTAGGAGCAGTAAAAGTTGGTTATCTAGATAATGAATATATTCTTAATCCTACATCATCACAACTTGAGACATCCTTGCTAGACTTAACAGTAGCCGGCACAAATAATGCTGTACTAATGGTAGAGTCAGAGGCTAAAGAACTTACTGAAAAAGAAATGCTAGATGCCGTTAACTTTGGGCATGATAAAATGCAGGATATTATTAAAGCGATTGATGAGCTTGTTGCTGATATGGGTGTCAATGCCATGGAAGCAGCACCAGCAGAAGATAATTCAGAATTATATAACTCTATAAAAACAAAATATGGTAATCAAATATCTGAGGCATATCAAATAACTATCAAACATGATCGTTATGAAAAACTTTCTGAACTAAAAGAAGATATAATGTCAAAAGAAGTCTCTGATGATGACGATAATTCAGATAAACTGTCTGTAGTCTTTAACGACTTAAAAAAAGATATTGTCAGAGAAAGAATTTTAAGCGGTGAAAAAAGAATTGATGGTAGAGATAGTTCGACAGTAAGACCTATATCTGTTCAAACAGGCGTACTACCGAGGACTCATGGTTCTGCGTTATTTACAAGAGGCGAAACACAAGCATTAGTAGTCGCTACATTAGGTACAAATAAAGATGCTCAAATAATTGATTCATTAAATGGTAGAGTTGACGACCACTTTATTTTTCATTATAACTTTCCTCCATATTCTGTTGGTGAAATTGGTATGATTGGTTCGCCAAAGAGAAGAGAAATAGGTCATGGAAAACTTGCTAGGCGAGGCGTACAAGCAGTAATGCCATCCGTAGAAGATTTTCCATACACAATTAGAGTAGTATCTGAAATTACTGAATCAAACGGATCTAGCTCTATGGCTTCAGTATGTGGTTCAAGCTTGGCAATGATGGATGCTGGTATTCCTTTAAAGGGACCGGTCGCAGGTATTGCTATGGGTTTAGTGAAAGAAGGTGATAGACATGTAGTTCTTACTGATATTCTTGGCGATGAGGATCACTTAGGAGATATGGACTTCAAGGTAGCAGGTACTGAATCTGGTATTAACGCACTACAAATGGATATCAAGATAGACGGAATTACCTCTGACATTATGGAGACAGCATTAAGTCAAGCAAAAGAAGCAAGACTGCATATTTTAGCTGAAATGAATAAAGAGTTAAGCAAAGCAAGAGATGATGTATCTGAATTTGCACCTAGGTACACTACAATGAAAGTTGATCAATCAAAGATTGCCGAAGTTATTGGTAAGGGCGGCGCAGTTATTAAATCAATAGTTGAGCAAACAGGTGCAGTCATAGATATAAATGATGATGGTGTTATTAAAATTGCTGCATCAGACCAATCAAAAAGTGATCATGCAAAGTCGATAATAGAAGAAATTACAGCTGGTCCACAAGTTGATAAAATCTATGAAGGAAAGGTAGCAAAAATAATGGACTTTGGAGCGTTTGTAGCAATCACGCCTAACAAGGATGGTCTAGTTCACATATCACAAATCAGCGAAGATAGAGTCAAAGATGTTAAAGATGTATTATCTGAAGGTGATATGGTTAAGGTAAGAGTTCTTGAGGTTGATAAACAAGGAAGAGTAAAATTAACAATGAAAGGAATAGAACAAAACTAGTCTCTAACTAGTCAATCTGAGTTTTTTCTAACTTCTCATGCCTTTCTTGCGCTTCGATTGAAAGAGTAGCTATTGGCCTTGCTTCTAATCTTTTTATTCCTATTGGTTCGCCTGTATCCTCGCAGTAACCATAAGATCCATCATCTATGCGATTAAGCGCTTGATCAATTTTTGATATTAACTTTCTTTCTCTATCACGTGTTCTTAATTCTAATCTAAATTCTTCCTCTTGTGTTGCAGCATCATTAGGATCTGATAATTTAGAGGAGTCTTGTTTCATATGATCCATTGTTTTTTCAGCTTCTGACATGAGTAATTTTTTCCATGAGTAAAGAATATTTTTAAAGTGATTAACCTGTTCCAAAGACATATAGTCTTCACCTTTTTTAGGTTTATAGGGTTTGAAGTTAAGATATTTCTCTAAATTGGATATAGCCATACCGATAGATTATTTTGCTATTTGTTTGACATCATAGCAAGTCTTTTTTACTGTTTTCTTTTAACTTTTATTAAACCGTCATATACTTGTATTTCAAGCTCGGATTGAAGTGTTATATCATTAATACTTTTCACGATTTTATTATTTTTGTCTCTTACAATGGCATAACCTTTTTTTAATAATAAATTAGGATTAATTTGTTTTACTTGTTGAATCTTAAGATTAAGAATTTCTTTCTGAGTAATAATATTCGAATTTAAAGTATTTTTTATATCTTTATATACTTTCATCATATCAATACTATAATTATCAATCCTCAATGACATCTCATATGTCAACCTTATTTGTCTATCTTTATGACTTTGTAAAGACTTGTTGTTTATTTTAATTTTATTATCTATAGCTTTATTTAATAATTTTCTCTTTTGAATAAATTCTTTTGAAATATTACTAATAATCTTTATTGGTCTACTTATCTTAATAATAACTAAAAAACCTTTTAGTTTATTTTGTAATGAAGCAATTAAATTACTACATACTTTCCCAAGAGAGATCTCAATATAATGTATGTCTTGCTTGAGTGTCTGGAAATCTGGAACTGATTTGATAGCTGCAGCTGTAGGAGTTTCTTGTGCAGAGTCCGATGCGTAATCTGCAAGAGTTATATCTGGCTTATGTCCAATCCCAGTAATCGTAGGTATTGATGAAGCAGATATTTCTCTTACTAAACCTTCATCATTAAATGCCATTAAGTCTTGAAGTGAGCCACCACCTCGTACGATTAAAACAACATCTACGATATTGTCTTTATTTATTCTTTTGAGTTGTTTAACTAAATTATTCGGTGCTAGTTCACCTTGAACTATGGATGGATATATATAAATCTTTGATAAAGGAAATTTTTCTTTTAGTTTGGAGCAGACATCTTTTAATGCATGACTATCTTGTGCTGTTAATATCCCTATTGCACCAGGATATCTAGGTAAATCTTTCTTGTCATCAAAGATGCCCTCATCAGATAGTTTCTTTTTGAGTTTTTCAATTTCTTTTTTTATAAATCCATCACCAAACTCTGATAGTTCAATTATATTGAGTTGAAATTGCCCAAAACCAGCATAAAAGTCTACTTTTGCTGAGACTATTACTTCCTTGTGCAGATATTCAGATATATCAAGAGCATTTAAAGAATTTTTCCACATAACACAGCTAACTGTACTACTTGACTTATTATCTCTTAATTTGAAATATTGATGACCCCTTGAGGATCTATAATCCGATATTTCGCCTTTAACCGTAATAGGATATTGAAAAGCAAGTAACATTGCTTCCCTAGCTTCAGTATTAAGTTCAGAAACACTATATATTTTCATTTTTTAACTTTTCGTAAATAGGTATTCTATGTATAATATAGAATGGTAGGCACAACACATCAATCACGGATTAAAGTATTTTCTGAAGAAGCTCTAGCATTTGATGATGTTTTACTTGTACCTTCTTACTCTGATATCTTACCTGTAAATGTAAATTTATCATCTTTTTTGACTAAATCTTTAGAATTAAAAACACCTATAGTATCAGCTGCCATGGATACAGTTACAGAATCAAAAATGGCTATCACACTTGCGAGTGAGGGAGGGATAGGAATTATTCATAAAAATTTATCCATAGATGAACAAGCAAAACAAGTAAGATTTGTAAAAAAGTACGAAAGTGGCGTTATAAATAATCCTATTACAGCCAATGCGAATTCAACAGTTTCTGAGATTAATAACATTACAGAGCAATTTGGCATATCAGGTGTGCCAATAGTAGATAATAAAAATCTGATTGGTATTGTCACCAATAGGGACCTCAGATTTGTAGAAAATTCAAATACTAAAGTATCATCTGTAATGACTCCTAAAGACAGGTTAATTACCGTGTCGGAAAATTATACTAAAAAGAAAGTTATAGATTTATTGAGAAAAAATAGAATTGAAAAGGTATTAATTGTTAATAAACAATATCAATTAAAAGGAATGATAACTTTTAAAGATATACAAAAATCATCTACATACCCTAATGCATCAAAAGACTTAAATGGTAGTTTGTTAGTTGGTGCAGCTGTTAGTACAAGCAAGGAATCCTTCGAAAGAATTGATGCTCTAGTTAAAGAAAATGTTGATGTAATTACTATCGATACTGCACATGGACATTCTAAATCTGTTATTGATACTTTAAAATATATTAAAAAGAAACATCCTGCTCAACAAGTAATAGTTGGAAATATTGCAACTGCCGATGCTGCTGAGCTCTTAATTAAGAGTGGTGCAGACGCAATAAAAGTAGGAATAGGTCCTGGCTCCATCTGCACTACGAGAATAGTAGCTGGAGTTGGTGTGCCGCAACTTTCAGCAATCTACCATTGTTCTAAAATAGCGCGTAAACATAAAGTACCATTAATAGCAGATGGGGGAATACGATATTCTGGTGATATCGCAAAAGCAATAGCTGCTGGTGCAGATTCCGTTATGTTAGGAGGCCTTCTAGCTGGTACGGATGAATCACCAGGCGAAGTTGAGATGTTTGAGGGAAGAACATATAAATCCTATCGTGGGATGGGATCAATTGGAGCTATGCAAAGCGGTTCTAAAGATAGATATTTTCAAGATCATCACAGTGAGAGTAAAAAACTTATACCAGAAGGTATAGAAGGCAGAGTTCCATATAAAGGAACTATGAAAACGATACTCCATCAACTAACAGGTGGTCTGCGATCAAGTATGGGATATTTAGGTTGTAAAAACATAAAATTAATGAAAACAAAAACTAATTTTATAAAAATATCTAATTCTTCAAGAATAGAGAGTCACACTCATGATGTAGCAATTGTTAAAGAGCCTCCCAATTATCAACCTAAATAATGACATCTGAAAGAGATTTAATTTTAATCCTAGATTTTGGTTCACAATACACACAGCTAATTGCAAGACGAATACGCGAACAAGGAATTTATAGCCTTGTGAAATCATATGATACTGATATCAAACAAATCAAGAACCTAAAGCCAAAAGGAATAATTCTAAGTGGAGGACCAAATTCTGTAAACTTCAAGAGAACACTTAAACCAAGTAAAAATATATTCCACTTGGATATACCTATACTAGGCATATGTTATGGAATGCAATTACTTTCTAAAGAATTCGGGGGAAAAGTTGCTGAGTCTAGTAAAAAAGAATTTGGAGATTCAAAGTTTATAATTAGGAAAAAATCTAAACTATTTTGTAACATAAAAATTAATATAGAACATAAGGTCTGGATGAGTCATTCAGACAAAGTGATAGATTTACCCTCAAACTTTAATAAAATAGGAGAAAGTACAAATTCTAAAATAGCTGCATTCGAGAATGAAGATGAAAATATTTTTGGAATTCAATTCCATCCTGAAGTGACTCACACATCTATCGGAAAAATAATACTTAAAAACTTCATCAAAATCTGTAAGTGTAAGAAATCTTGGACAGCGAACAAAATTAGTAAAGAGATGATTTATAAAATAAGATCAGATATTGGAGATGATAAGGTCATCCTAGCACTATCAGGAGGTGTTGATTCATCTGTAGTAGCAGCCATATTAAATCGAGCTATTGGTAAACAACTTACCTGTATTTTCATTGATACTGGATTATTAAGAAAAAATGAATCTATAGAAGTAAAAAAAATTACATCATCATTAAAAATAAATCTGAAAATTATTGATGCATCTAGAAAATTCCTACTAGCTCTTCGTGGCGTTAAGGACCCTGAGAAAAAGAGAAAGATTATTGGAAAATGTTTTATAGATGTTTTTGATTATGAAGCAAAAAAAATTAAAAATGTAAAATTTCTTGGACAAGGAACTATTTATCCTGATGTCATTGAATCATCATCAAAAAATTCAAAATCAGATATTATTAAATCACATCATAATGTTGGTGGTCTCCCAAAAAAAATGAAACTAAAACTTGTTGAACCTATAAGAGATTTATTTAAAGATGAAGTAAGAAAGGTAGGTCTTGAATTAGGTATACCTAAGGTTTTAATAAATAGACACCCTTTTCCTGGTCCAGGTTTAGCAGTACGAATTCTTGGAGAAATAAATCATGAGAAGATAAAAATTCTTCAAGAAGTTGATCATATTTTTATTGATGAACTAAGAAATAAAAAATTATATAATAAAATTGATCAAGCTCTAGCAGTGTTAATACCTTCAAAATCAGTAGGTGTTATGGGAGATAAGAGACAGTACGGATATATTGTCGCACTAAGAGCGGTTAATACTACAGATTTTATGACTGCAACAGCTTGTAACATAAGCCATCAATCTTTAAATAATATTTCAACAAGAATAATTAATGAGGTTAATGGTGTGGCAAGAGTAGTTTACGATATTACATCAAAACCTCCTGGGACAATAGAATGGGAGTAGAGTCTAGAATCAATCATACTTACTGTAAATCTTTTCTATATATAAACTCATATAATATTGTTGATTTAATTGAATCTTTCTGTAGTGTATATGGAAACATCAAAAAATAAGCAAACTAATGTAATGCACATTAACATTCAAACTTTATTAAAAAAAAACCAAAAAAATGAGAATAATTATACTTACTCAAAATGAAACAATGTTTTTACCATCTGCTATTGAATATTTTATTCGACGAAAACCAGAATATGTTACAATCGTTGGATCATTAATACTTAGTCCATCACCGTTTGGAGAGGCAAAAAGCTTTATAGGAAAATTTATTAATACTATTAATATATTTGGTTTCAAATTCACACTCATATATGGAATAAATTATCTTTACAAAAAAATATTTAAATTAGATGTTTTTTCTACAATGAAAAAATTTAATATTCCAATAATTAAAGTTAATAATTCTATCAATTCAGAAGAATATTTAAAAAAGATTTCAGAATTAAAACCTGATCTTATAATTTCTATAACAGGTAATCAGATCTTTAAAAAACCACTTTTAAATATACCACAAAATGGTATTTTGAATCTTCATACGTCACTTCTGCCTAAGTATAGAGGGTTAATGCCTACATTCTGGGCGTTAAAAAATAAAGAAAAAGAGACAGGAGTTTCTGTTTTCTTTGTAGATGAAGGAATAGATAGCGGCCCTATCCTTGTGCAAAAAAAGATTAAACTAGGTAACATTACCCAATGGAATTTAATTAAAATAACTAAATTTCTAGGTATTGAAGCAATTATCGAAGGAATCAATATAATTAAATCCAGTAATATTAAGACTATTGAAAATAATAATAAGTTATCATCATATTTCTCTTTTCCGTCCAGAAAGGATGTTATGGATTTCAAAATGAAAGGTGGTAAATTTTTCTAATGAATATTCTTACTTTTGATCTTGAAGAATGGTTTCATTTACTTGATCATCCTACTACTAAGTCACCTAAAAATTGGTCTAAATTTGAGTCACGAATTGATATAAACGTTGAAAGAATTCTAGACATGTTAGAGATGACCAATACTAGTGCAACTTTTTTTTGCTTAGGGTGGTTAGCGGAAAAGTATCCTTATCTTATAAAAAAAATATCTAATAAAGGTTTTCATATAGCATGCCATTCACATACTCATCAATTAGCTTACCACCAGACTAGACAAGAATTTACAGAAGATTTGTTAATTGCTAAAGCAACTATTGAAGATATAATTGGTAAAAAAGTCGATACATACAGAATCCCTGGATTTTCTCTGATTGAAGATAATTTATGGGTACTTGATATAATTGCAGAAAATCAATTCAATATTGATTGTTCTATTTTTCCTGCTAGTAGAAGTCATGGAGGGTTACCTAATTTTAAGGACGATGGTCCAGCAGTTATAAAATTAAGAAATGGCAAAACAATAAAAGAATTACCACTTAATACTAAAAATTTTTTAGGAAAAAAAATGGTTTTCTCTGGAGGAGGTTACTTTAGACTAATTCCCTATGTCATGCTTAAAAACTTATTTAAAAGATCCAATTATGTCATGACTTACTTTCATCCAAGGGACTTTGATGCCGAACAACCTGTAATTAAAGATCTAGGATTAGTTAGAAAATTTAAATCTTATTATGGCCTTAGCTCAGCCCAAGATAAATTAGAAAAATTGCTGAAAGATTTTGATTTTATAGATGTAAGAACTGCAGTTGATAATATTAACTGGTCAATCAAACCTGAATACACTTTAGCTCAGCTTAGTAATGCTAATGAGCCATCAATGAAGCTCTGATGTGAAATCTTATAGAAAAGCTTTATAAAATAAACTCTATTTACTTTATAAAATATTATTCATGAGAAAAGTTTTTCATATTATTTATAATAAATTTTCTACTATTACAGTAGTTTTATTGTTACTTACTTTGGCTTTAACCTTGTGTTCACTTAATTCCTCAACAAAAATACCAGATTATGACAAGCTTTATCACTTAATTATATTTTCTCTATTAAGTTTTCCAGTCTCTATACGAAAGCCCCCTTTCTTTATTTCTATATGTATGTCCTTTATCTTTCTTGGAGGTCTGATCGAACTAATACAACCTTATTTCAATAGAGATTCTGAATTCACTGATTTTTTATTTAATACCTTAGGTATTTCAATCGGAATAATATCCGGCTTATTTGTTAGGAAATATATTTTTCAAAGATAATTTCATATTGATAATTAGTTGTATCAACTCAGTATTTCATATATTATATGAGAACTTAATGAGAACTTATGAAAGAATATTCTATTTTAACTACTAAGGAACAAAAGACATATGACTTCATCATTAGGTATTCAAAAAAGTATGGAAAATATCCTTTATTAATTGAAATCGCAAAGGGCATAGGAATTACATCAAAAGGTGTAGCACACCGGTATGTAAAATCTTTGGAAAAAGCAGGTAAAATCTTAAAGTTTTCAAACAAACACCGTGGTATTTCTACAGTAGATAAAGAACCTCTTTTTTTAAAATCTCTAGGTAAAATTGCAGCTGGGGGAGCTATTGAAGCAATAACTGATCAGCAAAGAATTGAACTTGAATACTTATTCACCAATAAAAAATCATATGCACTTAAGGTGAAAGGCGAATCAATGATAGACGCAGGTATAAATGATGGAGACTGGGTGATTATTGAAGAAAGCAAAAGATTCTATAAATCAAAAGTTCATGTAATTTTAATTGATAATCAAGATGTAACTTTGAAGTATATAGAAAAGGTGAGCTCAGAAGAGATAAAATTAATTCCTGCAAATAAAATATATAAAGAAAAAATTTATCCTATTGAAAGAATTTCTATTCAAGGATATGTAGTTGGGCAAGTAAGAATATACTAATGAGTGAAAAAGTTTTTATTCATGTAGATATGAACGCATTTTTTGCTTCAATAGAACAAAGAGATTATCCAAAACTTTTAGGAAAACCAATAGCTGTAACTAATGGAAAGCATGGTTCATGCATTATTACTTCTTCATATGAAGCTAGAGCATTTGGTATAAAGACAGGCATGAGAATTTCTGAAGGAAGAAAAATTTGCCCTTACTTGGTTCAAAGACCCTCAAGGCCAAAAGTGTATGCAGCAACATCAGCAAGGATAATGAATATACTACACAATATAACTCCTGATATTCAAATATACTCAGTTGATGAAGCTTTTTT
>CENP01207547.1_pt1 | contig 10303 bp, 6 predicted proteins | sample 361281 | NCBI WGS metagenome assembly CENP01 (sample SAMEA2591122, study PRJEB7988) | marine metagenome | biome: marine biome (ENVO:00000447); feature: deep chlorophyll maximum layer (ENVO:xxxxxxxx); material: saline water (ENVO:00002010), including plankton (ENVO:xxxxxxxx) | depth 70 m
GGCTTCTTAACCGACCAAAATATGACATGATCGATCATTTGTCCTAATCCAACGATAATCCGCAACAAAAGGATTATCAAGCCTGTAAAGACAGGAGAGAACCATGCGTTGAATGTCTTACCTAATATAAGGTAAACTCTTGCTATACGTTTGAGTGCCATTATATGTTTATACGTTTTGTGGTTATATAACTTAGGTAATAATATAAATAATTGATTTAACTATATGATACAATAGTAGTCTAATAGTTAAATATGTCCACAATTAATTTAGATAATAATTTCATATGAAAAATTCCCTTATACTTTATTTAATAGTCTTTACCACTTCATACGGACAGGTTTTTGATGGCATGACCCTTTTCTCTCCAGCTGCAGGTGGTGGAGGTGGTGGAGGTGGCAATTTCAGCTCATATTTAGTTGATAATGATCTCAATGAAATAAATGTATGGGGACATCCTAGAGGGACTGCCAGTATGCCATATCTTATGCCTGATAGTACTTTATGGTACCCTTACAGAGTAGCAAACCCGACCATGGGTTCGGGTGGTGTTGGAGGCGGTATATCAAAATATTCATGGGATGGTGAATTATTATGGGACTATGAGGTCTCAAATGATACCTATCAGCATCACCACGATATAGAGCCATTGCCTAATGGTAACGTCCTGGTCATAGCATGGGAGCGGAAGACTGCAGATGAGGCCTATGAGGTCGGTCGGCAATCGATCGATAATTCTTTGAATGAGATGTGGGCTGAGGCAATACTCGAATTAGAACCGGTAGGAGAGGATGACGCAAATATTGTTTGGGAGTGGCATATTTGGGATCATTTGATACAAGATGTTGATCCAAATCTGTCAAATTATGGTGTGATCGCTGATCACCCTGAGTTACAGGATATTAATTTTGGGAATGCAGGAAGCAACCAAGGACCTGGAGGACCTAATGGAGATTGGAAACACTTTAATGCGATCGCCTACAATGAGTATCTTGATCAAATAGCACTATCATCAAGGCATCATGATGAGATATATATTATTGACCATAGTACAACCACGGAAGAAGCTTCTGGTCACACAGGTGGTAACTCAGGTATGGGTGGTGACTATCTCTACAGGTGGGGTAATCCCCAAACCTATGGACGTGGGACAGAGGCTGATAAGCAGCTTGGTGACCAGCATAGTGTAAATTGGATCCCAGAGGGATATCCTGGTGAAGGAAACCTCATACTATTCAATAATAACTATACTAATAATTCAGCAGTCTTTGAGTTAGTGACACCCATAAATGAAAATGGTCTATATTCCATGGCGGAGGGGCAGTCATTTGGCCCTGAAGAACCTGTTTGGCTTCACACTGGGAACTTTCATACCCAGATGCAGGGAGGTGCCTTTCGTTTACCGAATGGAAATACAATAATTACAGACTGCGATGATGCAACTATTTTTGAGGTCACCTATGACAATGAAGAGGTATGGAGTTATAATTTTGGCACTGGTCAAATATTTATTGCACGTGCACAAAAATATGAACTGGACTACCTGGGCTCAGGCTTTCCTGAGTATACTCTTGGTGATGTGAACTTCGATAATACAATTGATGTGAAAGATCTTCTAATGATATCTGATATGGCATCAGGGTTTGGATATTCACCAACACCTCCAGCAGATTATAATCTTGATGGCTCTGTCAATATATCAGATGTTGTCTTACTCCTGCAGGAAATATTGAGCAACTGATCATTAAATAATAATGATAACACCAATTTCCTATATAAGTAGATTGGCACCAAATTCAATAGTATCTCCAAGTATCTTTGTGTGATACAAAGCGACAATTAATTATAATACCGTGAATATTGCTCAAATTCATATATCAATAAAACAATGGTTTGTTGATCAGGCGCTAGAGCATTCACGTCGAACAATAACACTATCCATATTAGCAACTCTATTCATGGGCTCTGGGATTCGTTTTCTGGTCATGGATGATGATATGATGAAGATGTTGCCAAAGGAACTTGAATCAAAAGTAACCTGGGATGCGATACAAAATGAATTTGGAAGCACAGAGATAATATTTATTGCTTTTGGTCGTCAAGGCGAATCAGCGTATCAGGAAAAAACTCTTGCAGATCTATGGACCTTAACCGAACAATTAAATATTTTAAGTACAGTTGATGATATTTCAAATATCAGTAATGCAACAAGGATCGATCAGGTAGATGGGTTCCTAGAGATCGATGATCTTCAGAACAGAAAAGTACTATCAAGTAGTGAGATAGATAATATCAAGGTATATCTGAATAAAAACCAAGATCTTAAAAAGCAACTTGTCAGCAAAGGAGAAGAATATCTTCTCACTATTATCCAGCCATTCGACCAAGTGGGCCTTAATCAGTTTAGAAATGATATTGTTTCAGTTGCTGATTCCATTCTAAGTAATTATGATGTCCACTATGGTGGAACAGCATATGTCACCGGCTCTGTACCACAGTTGATACGTGATGATGTCCAGTCATTGATCAAGATGGGTATGATCATTATGTTGGTTATTCTGCTATTCAACCTAAGAAGTATCCACGCTGTTTTAATGGTCATGATGGTCATTTTATCCTCGCTGATAGCCATGATGGGGTTTATGGGCTGGGCATACAAGATAACAGGTTCAGACCGTTTTTTATTTGCTCTTTTAAATACATCCATGCCGATTATCCTACTGACCATCGCTAATTCAGATGGAGTTCATGTTGTAACCAAATTCTTCAGGGAATTTAGAAAATTACGTGATGTGAATACCGCCATTGAATCCAGTATGGATGCATTATTATTACCAATATTTTTAACTAGTATCACAACCATAGCGGCATTTCTTACAATGGTATCATCCCCATTGGAACCCTTGATCGGATATGGTGTATCTATTTCATTTGGTATTGCTTGGGCTTGGCTAATGAGCTCTTTAATGCTGCCAGCTGTAATAAGTACCAAAAAATGGGATTCTAACTCAAAAGCAATCGCCCTGGCCAGTATATTTGAAAAATTGGTTGGTAAGATCGCGAATATTGTCACTCGCTATCCAAAATATGTTTTTTCTTCAGGTCTTATACTGGTTCTGGCTGGTTTGATGGGGCTCTATAAGATCACAATTGATGTCAATGTTGCTAGTTTTTTTAAACCTGGGACAGAGATCCGCGATAGTATGGATTTTATAGATGAAAAAATGAGTGGTACCATGGATCTGAGAGTACGGTTAGATGCAGATATAAAAGATCCCATAGTTTTACAAAAGATCGATTCCCTACAAAGCTATATTGAAGAAAACAACCAGGTCAAGGTCACCTATTCAATCGCCAATGTGGTGAAACAGATGCACCGTACTGTAATGGATGATAGTCTAGAATATGAGACAATTCCCGTGGAACGTGAAAAGGTAAATAATTTATTTACAATGTATTCTATGTCTGGAGATCCTGAAGATTTTTCAAGCCTAGTGGATTATGAATATTCATCTGGACTGATAACCGCTTTGAGCAGTGTGATGAGTACTGAGGATGTTTTTTCATTCGTCGGTTCCATCACAGATCATATTAAGCAGAATTTTGATCAGACCATAAATATTGATGTAACAGGTATGATCGTTGTTATCCGTGATATGGTATTAATGGTGATAAGGTCATCATTTTTAAGTATTTTGATCTCCTTGGTCTTAATCTGTTCTATAACAGCTCTTTTCTTTAAAAGGATCATTTGGGGGATTTTAGCGGTGATTCCCTTGACGGGTGCAGTCATACTTAATTTTGGATTAATGGGGCATTTTGGCATTACTCTAAACCATATTACGGCTATACTGTCATCAATTATCATTGGGGTCGGTGTGGATTTTGCTATTCATTTTATTTCACAGTTTCAAAGACTTTCAAGCTCTATTGATAGAGGCGACCTAAGTCAGGAAGTGATCAAGGATGTTGGTTATCCAATTATATTAGATGCTGGATCCAATATGGGTTTTGGAGCATTGTTGTTTTCTGCGTTTATTCCTGTTCAATATATAGGTGGTCTAATGGTCTTTGCCATGATATCGACCTCTCTTGGTACGCTGACCCTACTATCTTCTTCAACAGAATTAATCAAGGATCATTTAATTGATAAAGGTGATTGATATGAAATATTTCCTTCCTCTCTTAATCCCATTTATAATCCAAGGCCAGTCTGGTTACGAGATCGCTAGGTCAATAGATCTACGTCCTGCACCAAAAGATCTAACAAATATAACTAATATGATCCTTAAGAATTCGAGAGGTAAAACCCGAAATCATGTCATGATCTCAAAATCCATGGATAATAATGCAAAGCAGATCATCTGGTTCTTAGAGCCCAAGGATGATAGAGGCGTAGCTTTTTTAAAGATAGAACACGATAAAAAAGAAGATGAGATGCGAATGTGGTTACCGGCTTTTAAAAAAGTACGTCGCATCTCTGCAAAGAAAAAAGGGGATGCATTCATGGGCTCCAATTTAAGCTATGAGGATCTATCTAGCCGTGATCTTGATGAGAGTGAATATGAGCGTCTTGATGATGAGCAGTGGGAAAATAGAGAGTGTTTTGTTTTAAAAACTATCCCAAAAATTGGGACCAGGTCCTCTTACAGTAAGCATGTCTCTTGGGTAGATAAGGCCACATTGACAATAGTAAGAGAACATTCTTTTAATAAAAAAGGGAATCTGGAGAAAGAAAAAGAGTTTGAGTATGAGAAAAGGGGTGAATATCAATTGATAAAACGCGTATTTGTAAAGGACACCTCTACCAAGCATACAACAGAGATCTTATTCACAGATATCAAGGTGGATTCTGGAATAAAAAGTAATCTATTCCATGAAAAAAATCTAAAACGCCTGCCAAATGATTAGTTTCTTAAGGGTTTCCCTTTTTTCAACATATACTTGATCCGGTCCTGGGTCAATTTTTCACCTGCTAGCGACACAAAGACCTCCCTTTCAATATCTAAAATATATTGTTCATCCACTGTTTTTGTTAATCCCGCCTTGTCACCACCCGTCAATACATACGCAAGTTTCTCCCCGATCTTTACATCATGCTCAGATATTTTGCCTTGTGCCTTGAATCCTTTAAGTGCCATAGCCATTGCAGTGCGCCCTCCAGCACCAGGAAGCTTTAGATCGTCTCTATATTTTGGAGGCTCATAATTTTCTGCAAGTTCAAGAGCCTTTTCCTTTGCCACTTGGATCAAATGATTCCGATTCAAGATAATTGTATCATCTTTCTTTAATAACCCTAGGTGTTTTGCCTCATCTGCACTTGTCGCTACTTTTGCAAAGCCAATGACCTCAAATGTCTTTTGGATCTTCTGGAATGCGCCCATGCGTCCAGTAGCGCTGTCCATGGCGTTCAATATCATTCTAAGTGTTCCACTGCCACCAGGAATTAATCCAACTCCTAACTCTACAAAGCCCATATACGTCTCTGCTGCTGCCACCCGATGTGCGGCTGGTTGTATTATCTCTGTTCCACCACCAAGGGTCAATTGAAATGGGGCTGCAACTACAGGACCTTTGGAGAATCTGATTCTTTGAGTCGTCTCTTGAAATGTTCTTACAGCGAAATCCAATGCCTCCCATTGTTGGTTATGAGTTAGGTCAAGAAACAGATTGAGATTAGCTCCAGCAGAGAAATTGGGACCCTGATGTCCAATGACTAAAGCATTGTACTTATCTTCATCAATAAGATCTAATGCATGATTGATCATTTCTATATAGGAGCTATCGATCGGATTAAGTCTTGGCTGTAAAATAGAATGAAATTCTACATTTAATATACCCTCACCTAAATCATTTACACTTGCGCTTAGATCTCTTTTTAAAGTATTGCCTGCTGTTTTGTGAAGAGCGAGGTTGAATTCTTTTGGATTCTGTTCGAACTTGACAGGACTTTTACTATTAGGACACCAATAGTCCTTTTCACCATTTTCCATCGAGTAAAATGTTTCACGACCAGATTCAAGCATTTCTAGTACCCAGTCTGGCACTGTTTTACCTTCTGCCTTCATCCTCTCAGTGGTGTTACGAACTCCTAGGGCATCCCAACCTTCGAAAGGCCCTGCGTCCCATGCAAATCCCCATTTCATGGCATTATCAATATTGACTATGTCATCAGATATTTCAGGGATTCGATTAGCGCTATAGATCAATGTTCTGGCTGTGAGTTCCCAGAAATATTTACTTCCTTTGTCATCTCCAGAGCAAAGAGCTTTTACCTTTTCAGCGAGTCTTTGTCTATCCTTAGCAATGCGGAAACAGTCAAACCGGACTGGCCCCATAGGCCCATACTTACCAGTTTTCAGGTTGATTGAATGGATACTACGGTCCTCATTCTTTTTATAAAATCCCGCTCCTGTTTTTTGACCTAGTCGATTTGAGTCGATCAATGTATTCAAAATATCAGGGATCTTGAACATATCACGTTCTTCATCATCAGGTGCTTTTTCATATGTCGTAAGAGATACATTTTTTAAAATATCTAATCCTACAACATCAGCAGTGCGAAATGTCGCACTTTTTGGTCTTCCTGAAATAGGTCCTGTTAGTTTGTCTATTTCTTCAACGGTAAGGCCTTGCTCTATCGCGAGGTTTATTGCGGTCATCATTCCATAGACACCAATGCGGTTACCAATAAAATTGGGAGTGTCCTTGGCATGAACGATTCCTTTACCAAGAATGGACTCTCCAAACTTGATCATTGTATCATACGTTTCTTCTGTGGTTTCTTTGCCCTTCACTAATTCTAATAGTTGCATGTATCTTGGTGGATTAAAGAAATGTGTGATCATAAATCGCTGTTTTAGATCCTCAGGAAGTGAAGCTGTAAGGTCATTTAGAGGAATGCCTGATGTGTTAGAAGTAAGGATCGCTTCTGGCTTTAAGTGGGGAAGAAGTTTCTGATATATAAGTTCTTTGATATCTAATTTTTCCACAACAGCTTCTAAAACCCAATCAACTTCAGCGACCTTTTCCAGGTCATCGTCAAAAGTACATGGAGTCACAAAATCAATATTCTTTGGCTTATAAAGAGGCGCTGGTTTTAAGGTTGCTAAGGTCTCTTTTCCTTTCACAGCTAGTTCCTTATTAATGTCAAATAAATAAGAGGGGATGCCTGCATTGCTTAGATGCCCTGCGATTTGCGCACCCATAACACCTGCTCCAAGAACTGCAACTTTTTCGATTCTTTTAGACATATTTTAATCTCTTCCTAGAATTGTTGCAATTCCCTGACCTGAACCGATACACATTGTAGCTAGGCCTCTCTTTGCATTTTCCTGTTCCATGACATTCACCAAAGTGGTAATGATCCTAGCGCCAGAACATCCTAGTGGGTGACCAAGCGCTATGGCTCCACCATTAAGATTGACTCTGGAACGATCCCAATTACCATTTTCTATAACATAGAGAGATTGAGCTGCAAATGCCTCATTCAATTCAATCACATCTATTTCATCCATTGACATTCCTGCATTTTGTAGAACTTTTTCTGTGGCAGGGATAGGGCCTTTGCCCATTCGTTTCCAATCAACTCCAACGACAGATCGTCCTTTAATAGCCGCTCTTATCTTAAGGTCATTCTTTTCAGCAAGGTCACGACTGCATATCAAGACCGCTGATGCGCCAATAGATATGGGACTGGAAGTAGCCGCAGTAATAGTTCCATTCTCTAAGAAGGCAGGGTCAAGGCTCTTGATCTTTTCAAGGTCTGGTTGTCTTGGGCCTTCATCTCGTTCCACGGTATTCTCGCCATATACATTGATGGGAACTACCTCATTTTTAAAATGGCCAGTTTCCCAGGCCTTTAATGCTTTCTCGTGAGAGCCAACAGCAAAATCTTCCTGGTCTTCTCGTGAGATATTTCCTTCTTCAGCGAGTATCTCAGCTGTTTCTCCCATCCCGATATAGTATTCTTGCTCCGCTAATTCAGGATGAAAATCAGGATTGAATCCACCCATTGGAACAGAGAACATATCTTCCACGCCAGCTGCGATACCCATTTGGATATCTCCCGTTTCGATCTTTGCACTAATTTGGTGTACTGCATCCATGGAAGATCCACAAAATCGGTTCACTACTGAACCACCGGTTGTTTCAGGTATCCCTGCTAAGATAGCCACTCCTTTTGCCATCAGCATTCCCTGTGGTCCCTCTGGAAATGCACAGCCCAGCACTAGGTCCTCAATATGCTTAGGCTCAATATTGTCATTCCTATCAAAAAGACTGCTGATGATCTGTGCTGTCATATCATCAGGACGGATTCCAACAAGGTCACCATTTTTTATTCCGATAGGGGAGCGGACCGCATCAATGATCACGGATTCAGGCATAATGATCTCCTATTTAATTGTTTCATTATAAGGTTTACCACTTATCATCCTAAAATGGATAATCCTTTTTTTCTATCATGTATTCGCCCAATGATCTTTTGAGAGAAATTGTATCGGTATTTAGATTGATGATATCATGAAGTTTTATAACTGGTCCCATGATCCTGTTTGGAACCTCCTCAGAAAAGATCCTATTGAGGCATTTACTACTCAGAGACCTAACATCAAGCAATGATTGTGCAACATCTATCTTTGCTATGTTGAAAGACATATTTGATATGTCATTGGATGACATGGTCTGTTGTGCTCTGCATATAACTGATTCTGATGTAAAAATATGCGTAAAAATATCTGCAAACGCTTCGCTTAATTGTTGCTCATGTTTGAGGTCCTGGCCAAACTCACACAAAGCCTCTTGAAAGATCAGAACCGCTAGTCTTTTTGCAGCTTCAACAGCATGTTTCTCGATCGAAAAAATGTCTTTATTGTCTTTATGGTTATTTGATAAAAGAAATGAATCAAGATCTTTTAAGATATCTCTCAATGATATTTCTTCTGTAAGGACCTTTTTCATCATATAGCCGCTAATGATAGCTCGATTGATCTCATTAGTACCCTCCCATATCCGATTGATCCTGTCATCACGATATGCCATTGCGATCGAATATTCTTCAATGAAGCCATATCCACCGAATATCTGCATACAATTATCTACTACCATGTCTGAGGTCTCGCTACCATAGACCTTTGCCATGGATGCTTCTATTGCAAATCGTTCCATGGCCTCGCCCATTTTTATGTAGTATTCTGGATCTTTATCATCTAGATCATCGATCGCATCCTGTATCATCCCAACGGTTCGATAAAGCATTGTATCTGCGACAAAGGTTCGAACAGTTATATCAGCGATCTTACCAATGATCGCATCAAATCTTGCAATGGGTTGTCCAAACTGTCTCCTATCAAGCGCATATTTTATGGCTTCTCTGATTGCAAGTTTAGATCCGCCTATGCTTGCAGCACCTAATTTATAGCGACCAATATTCAGAGCATTGAATGCGATCGTAGCACCTTTCCCTACTTCGTACAAAAGATTCTTAGCTGGGACTTTTGCGTCAGTGAATTTTAATGAGGTTGTAGAGGAACCCTTCATACCCATTTTTTTCTCTTCAGAGCCAATGGTGAAACCTTCTGTTTCTTTATCAACAACAAAGCAAGAGAATTTGTTTCCGTTAACCTGTGCTAGAATGGTAAAAACATCAGCCCATCCACCGTTACTAATGAACTGTTTTTCACCATTAAGTATATAGTGCTCACCATCCTCTGTTAGAAAAGCAGTGGTTTTCGCTGAAAGGGCATCTGACCCAGCAGAGGGCTCCGTGAGTCCATAAGCAGCGATCCATTCACCTGACATAAGTTTTGGTAAATATTTTTCTTTTTGCTCTGGCGTTCCAAAAAATACAATACCCAGACTACCAATACCGGTCTGAACTCCAAAGGTGCACCCGAAAGATGAAGACCCTCCCCAGCCGACACCTTCTGTGATCAGGCAGGCGGTGATCTTATCGAGATCTGCACCACCAAACTCTCCAGGAGCATCAGCTCCTATAAGACCTAGCTCTCCCATTTCACGCATTATAGCTCTGCTGAGATCTTCATCCAGCTTTTCAATATTTTGAACATTTGGGAATATTCGCTCTTGAGCAAATTGACTTATCATGTTTTTGATCTCATTGTGCTCTTCGCTAAACATTTCTCTACAGAAAATAGTCCTATTATTTATTGTATTAACTAGCCATTGGCCTCCGGTCTTCATTTGAAGTATATCTTTTATATCCATTAAAATGTTATCTCTAGCTGGTAGGTGGCCGATAAAGGTATCAAAGATACCATCAATATATTTGATTCATAAAAGC
>CENP01074464.1_pt1 | contig 10295 bp, 12 predicted proteins | sample 361281 | NCBI WGS metagenome assembly CENP01 (sample SAMEA2591122, study PRJEB7988) | marine metagenome | biome: marine biome (ENVO:00000447); feature: deep chlorophyll maximum layer (ENVO:xxxxxxxx); material: saline water (ENVO:00002010), including plankton (ENVO:xxxxxxxx) | depth 70 m
ATTAAATCCAATTGACTTCTCATAACCTTTACCATCAAAAAGAATTAAATCTGAAATTTTTTTATATTTTTTATAAATATTAACATCTTTTTGACTATTAATTGTTAAAGCTGTTATAACTTTAATATTATATTTTTCTCTTATTATTTTTGTTCTTTCAGGACTTACATCATACAATTGATAAAAATCAAAATTTAGTCCTTTAATTTTCTCCAATACTTTATCATCAGGATTAACAAGAACAGACACAAAACTTACTTCGTTTTTCTTTATGTTAACTAATCTTTTTAATTTATCATATCCAACATACCTTCTACTTTTTTTATAGTTTGTTACAAAACCTATAAATTTTGGTGGATATTGATGATTTACAATATATCTTAAAGTTTCAAGATCAGAGACCCCACAAATTTTTATTCCTTTGACCATTATTTTAAATGATTAATTAAGTTTTTAAGATTTTTTTTAATATTCCCTTTTGTAATTGGTCTTCCAATAACTAACCAGTCACTTCCATTTTTATAGGCTTTTTTTGGCGTTAATATTCTTTTCTGGTCACTTGGTTGCGAGTCAAATCTTATACCTGGCGTTATAATTTCTTTTTTAAAAACTTTTTTAACAATACCCACCTCTTTTGCACTACAAACTATTGCATCTAATTTTGCTTTATTAGCTAATTTAGCCTGTTGTAATACTATCTTTTCAACCTTTTTAGAATATCCAATTTCTTTAAGTAACTGATCATTTAATGAAGTAAGGATTGTTACACCAATTAATTTAGTTTTTCCCGAAACTTTTTTAGCTGCCTTTAATGCCTCTAGTCCTGAACTTATATGTATTGTTAGATAGTTAAAATTTAAATCATTTACTGCTTTGATTGCAGAGGCACAAGTGTTAGGAATATCTAAAAATTTGTAATCTCCAAACGTAATTTTATTTTTTAGTTTGGTTATAAATTGTCTACCACCCCTAGAGTTCAAAAATTCTAAACCGAATTTGTAACCAATTTTTAGCTCGGTGTTTTGTGTTAGCTTGATAATTTTTCTAATTTTATTAATATTTTTACTATCACAGGCTATAAAGATATTATTCTTTTTCATTTATTTTTTTAGTCCATTCTTTAGACATTTTGAACAATATTGTTTTTTTTTCTGGAGTATTTACTTTTTTATTTGTTTTTGGATTTCTAGATATTCTAGCCTTTTGAGTTCTGGACTCAATTGAAAATACATCTCTTAATTCTACTCTTTCACCTCTTTTCAAAGCTTCTTGCATCTCATAAAGAATAATATCAAACAATTTTATTAAATCTTTTTTTAAAAAACTGGGGTAATTACGTGCTAATTCTTTAATTAAATCTGATTTTGCTATTGACAATGTTTAATCAGAGTCCTTTTTATTTTTTTTGTCGTCCAGTTGCTCAGAAAGTGAGGAGAATGGAAGATTTTTTCCACTTAATGGACTAGAATGTTCTTTGATTGCCTTAGCGTTCATTATTTCTTCAAGTAATTTTATACTAAGTGATGCTTTCCTTTTTTCAAAATTTATTTCTGATATTGCAGCATCAATCCTTTCACCCCCAACAAATCGCGAAGGTCTTGCATCATTAGAGCTCATTGCTATTTGAGATTTCTTTATTAAAAACTGAATATCACATCCCTCAGGTTTTACCATTAATCCTTTTGTATCTGACGAAATTACTTTTACTGTAATTGCATCATTTACTTTTTTACCTTCAAACCAATCGAATGGATCTTTTTGTAATTGCTTCAATCCTACTCTTACTTTTTGGTCTGATTTTTTAATTTCTAAAATTTTTACTTTTAATTTATCAGTTTTTTTATACTTTTTTAGTTCATCTTCAGGTTTTCCCGTATATGAAATATCATTTGCATGTAAAAATCCGTCTATCTCAAAGTCTGCTAATTTTAAATAAATTGCATACTCATTTAAATTGTTTACAACTCCCTCAATCTCTGAACCTACGGGATATTCAGTTTCAAGTTTAGAATATGGATTTTCTAGTGTTAATCTGTGAGAAATGGCTACTCTTCTTTTATCTTTATCAATCTCAGTTATTACACATTGTATTTGATCCCCTACATTAAAAATTTTTTTAGGTGATATATTTTTTTTAGTCCAACTTATCTCACTACTGTGTAAAAGAGTACTCAAGCCTGGTTCTAATTCACAAAAACATCCATAGTCTGTAATTTTAACTACTTTTACCTTATATTGATTTCCTATCTGATAATTTGAGATGTGTTCAAATGGGTCAGGCGACAATTGTTTTATAGAGCAACCGACTTGAAGTTTTTCCATATCTATTGATATTATTTTAAGGTCATGTTTTTCGCCAATATTAAATATTTCATCAGGATGGTTTACTCTGCTGTAACTAATTTCCTGAAGATGACAAAGCGTATCTATTGTTCCTTCTGGTGTAGTAACTTCAAAGAAACAACCAAACGATGAGTAACCTTTTACAACAGCGCCTTTTATAATCTCACCTATCTTAAATTTCTCAATAATTTTTAATTTATCCTCTTTTTTGTTTGATGAAACAACTTGCCTACGTGAAACTACGCTGTTACCTCTTACCATATCAAGTTTTATTAGAGCAAACTTTTGTTCTACACCAATTAAATGGTCAATATTTTTTAAGGGTTTATCTGAAATTTGTGAACCAGGACAAAACATTAAGGATCCAGTTTCTACATGTTCTACAATTACTCCACCCTTAGTTTTTTGAGAAATTTTACCATTTATCAATTCATTATTTTCATATGATTTAACTAACTTATTCCAGCCTTCTATTTTTTTCGCTTTATGTGCTGAAACAACTACGTCACCATTTTTATCTTCTATTTTTTCTAACAATACCGAGATTGAGTCACCTTCTTTAATATCATTAGAAGATCCTAACATTTTCATTTCATTTACATCAATTACGGGTTCACTTTTTAACCCTGGTATAAAAAGAAATATATATTTGTTGGTTATTTTAGTGACCTTTCCCTCAATTATTTTACCTTCCTCAATTTTATTTTTTGATAATTGACTATTGAGAAGTTTTTCGAATTGTTGGTTTGCAGGAGAGGATAAATCTTTATAAATTTCCATTAATTATTTAATTTTTTGTCCATAATCGTTTTTAACTTTTTAAAGCAAGCTTTCTTACTTAATTTAGTGGTATTAATCAAGATAGAATCTCTTGTTTTTTTTAATGGGCCATATTTTCTCTCTTTATCTGATTTATCCCTATTTTTGAGGGTTTTAAGCACCTCCTTATAGGTAATTTTTTTTTTTAAATTTTTGAATTCTAAAAATCTACGTCTGGCTCTTACCTTTAGAGATGCAGTAATATAAAACTTAAACATAGCGTCTTTTACCTGTACTGTAATTATGTCCCTTCCGTCTAGAACAGAACCTTTATATTTTTTAGGGGGATTATAGGCACACTTTTGTTGGAAATTATGTACTATTTCTCTTATTTTTTTATCTTTTGCAATCTTTGATGCCGATATTGCAACTTCATTTGATAATAATAGTCTCTTATGTAAATAACTTATTTTTAAATTTTCAATTTTATTTTTAACTAATCTGTATGAAAATCTTTTTTTATTACTAAGAAACAAACTTCCTATATATCTATAAATTTTACCGGTATCTAAATAGAATAAATTATAATGTTTTGATATTAACTTTGCTTGAGTACCTGCTCCAGCTGCTGCTGGTGAGTCTATTGCTACAGTAATTATATTTTTTCTTTTTTTCAATTTATCTTAGCTCCAACCATTTTCAAAATTTTTAAAAAATTTGGAAAAGAGGTATTTGAACTTTTTTTATCGTGAATTTTCCATTCTCCACCCAGAGTTAATGCTGCAATACATGACAGAAAAAAAATTCTATGATCTTTTAAAAAATTCTTCATTTCATATTTTTTTGACAATGTTAAATCTGGTTTTCCATGTATATTTATGTCATTCTTAAATCTATCAACTTTTATACCTATCAATTTTAAAAATTTTACTGCTTCGTTTAACCTTTTTGATTCTTTTTTATTCATTTCACCTAAATCTTTAAACTTTGAGACCCCTTTAGCTTTTGCTGCAACAAGAAATATTATTAAAAATTCATCTATTGCAGAACTATTTAGTCTTGAAGGACAGTTAACAGACTTTAAGTTTTCTTTACTTTTTACGTATATATCTGATATTTGTTCTCCTTTATAAATTCTTTTGTTTTTAAATTTTATATCTGCACCCATATTATTTAAAATTGTAATTACTCCTATTCTGCTTGGGTTAATATTTACTTCCTTAATTTTAATTTCTGAATTTTTTGAGAGAAGAGTTAATACAATAAAAAATGCTGCAGAGCTTATGTCCCCTGGAATATTATAATTAAAAGATTTGTATTGTTTATGTCCTTGAATTAATATTTTATCAAATTTCTTAGTTTTAAAAATTTTAATTGGGTATTTAAGTGAATCTAACATCAGTTCAGTGTGATTTCTCGATTTTTTTGCATTTATTATTGTGAGGCCTGGCGTGTTTAATGCACCTAAAATTATGCATGATTTAACTTGAGCACTTCCTATATGCTCATTATATATTATAGGCCTTAAAAAACCTGAACCTTTTATTTCTATTGGAAGAAAATTACCTTTGCTTTTAATATTCGCTCCAAAATATCTTAAGGGTTTAATAACCCTATAAAAATCTCGTTTTGATAAACTTTTATCTCCAATCAACTTTATTGAAAATTTTGATTTAATTAATAACCCCAGGATTAACCTGGCTAATGTGCCTGAATTTCCTGCATTTATAGTTGTATTTTTTTTGATATTAAAATTATTTAATCCAAAACCTTCCACAAAGTAATTATCATCCTTTTTTTTATAATTTATCCCAAGTTTTTTAATTGCTTTAAGAGTGTTCAAGACATCCTCTGACTCTAGTAAATTTTCTATTTTTGAAATACCAACTGCTTGAGATGCTAGAAGTATTGATCTGATTGAAATACTTTTGTCAGATCCAACTTTAATTTGTTTATTAAATCTTTTGATTTTACTCTTTATAAATATATGATCTGACATAGAAGAATTAGTTTATTTTAAATTCCTCTCCAAAATATGCAGATCTTGCACTTGTGTCCTTTATAATTTCACTTGGGCTCCCAGCAGCGATAATTTTACCATTGGACAATACAATGGCTCTATCCACGCAGCTTAACAAATCTCTTGCTTGATGATCACAGACTACGACTGTTATTTTTTCTAAAGACTGCAAATTAACTATTATTTCTTGTAACATTTTAATTGTTAAAATATCTAGTGCAGCAAATGGCTCATCCAAAAGAAGGATATCAGGGTCATTTATAAGAGCCATTGAAATTACTAATTTTTTTTTTTGACCTCCTGATAAATGTTTCGCTTTTATTTTTAGGAGTGGATCAAATTCAAATTGAGAGACTATTTTGTCAATTTTTGTTTTTCTTATATCTTTTTCTTTAATATGTATTTCAGCTACAAGTTTTAAATTTTCTAATAAAGTTAAGTCTTGAATGTAACCTCCGTATTGAGGACAATAACCAAGTCTAAATCTAGTCGCTCTTTCATATATCGGAATATTTGTACAATCGACGCCATTTATTAGAACTTTTCCATAACTAGGATTCTTTAAACCTGTAATTATATGAAAAATAGTTGATTTTCCCACACCATTAGGACCTAACATTCCTAGAACTTCTTGTTTATTAATATCCAAATTTAAATTATTTAAAATTTGTCTTTTGTTATAAAACATAGATATTTTATCAAGTTTTAGTAATGTTTCTTTTTCTTTAAAACTTTTAATTCTAAATTTTTTTATTAAGGCCATTAGTTTGAAATAACTTCAACTTCTGAAGATGAGGTTTCTGGATTAATATTTATATTTTTAGTTTTTAGATCAAATTCAACTATCCCCGCTTTCATTACTGACTTAGGATCAGTTATAATTACATTACTATAGGCAATAGCCATGTTAGTTTCCATATTTATGTCAAAATTTTCACATGTTATTTCTTTATCTTGATAATTTATTACAACATTTTCATAAAATCTTGAATTTAAATTTAATGAATTATATTGCCCAAAATCTGAAACGATGTAAATAGTATCCCTTGAATCTGATATAATTTTTCCTCTTACATTATCTAAATCTAGAACATTATTATTATTGATATTTGACTTTCCAGAATTTGCTAATAGTATGAATTTGTTACCTTTTTGATCAACAGATAAATATTCTACATCCTTAACTAAATTTGTAATCTCTTTTTTAGAAGTGAAATCCTTTTTAATTACTTTTCCATCTTGATTTTTATTAGTATTTTTACTCTCAACAATATTTTTCTTATTTGACTCTAGTTCATCTTTTTTATTTTTAATAATAATCTGTGATTTCGTATCTGGTTGTTCTATTTTACTAGAAACTATTAAACTGTTTAATTCTTTATTTTTTGTTTCTAGATTAGTTATTTTGTTTTCCAAATCCTCAATTTTTCTTGCAGCACTTTCTTCATTAGAATTTATTTCTTCTACAATCTTTTTTTCTACCCTAAAATATTCAAAATAAACTGCACCCACAATTGATATTAAGAGTAATAATATTAATATTTGTAATATGGATTTGATCGACATTTAAGTAATATTTGCATCTAAAATATTATGAATATGGATAAAGCCGATCGTTTTATTTTTTTTTCTATTTTGATGAACACATAAACTTGTTATTTTTCTGGCATTCATTACAGATAAAGCTTCCGCAGCAAGCATGTTTTTATTAACGCTAATTGGATTTTTTTTCATTACTTTCTTTAATTTAAAATTTTTAATATTTAAATTGATGTTTGACAATCTTTTTAAATCTCCATCCGTAATAATTCCTGTAGTCTGGTTATAATTATTTTTAACTACTAGTGTTCCCAGTCCTTTATTTGTTAGAGTATTTAATGCTTTCTTCATATTTGCATTTTCTTTTATGAAAGGTATTTTTTTTCCAATTAACATTAAATCCTCAACAGTTTTAAGTTTGATTGATAATGATCCACTTGGATGGAATTTTTTAAAATCAAGTTTGCTAAAATTTTTGTATTTCATACAAGCTATTGCAATTGCATCTCCAAGAGCAATCTGAACTGTAGTAGAGCAGGTTGGAACAATGCCTCCTGGGCCAGCCTCTTTTATATTAGGTAATAAAAATCTAAAATTAGAATTCTTATATAAGATCGAGTCTTTTTTAGATGTAATAGCAATTAATTTTATAAATCTATTTCTAGTGGTATATTGTATAATATTTTTTAATTCATCACTTTGTCCACTCAGGCTAATTAATATTACAACATCATTAGATGTTATTTGGCCCATATCTCCATGACTTGCATTTGAAGCATCTAAAAAAAAAGAAGGAGTACCTGTTGATGAAAGTGTGGCAGACCATTTTTTTGCAATTATCCCACTTTTGCCAACACCTGAAATTATAATTTTTCCGTTTTTACAATTTATTATTGTTTTAACTATTTGTTCAAATGATTTACCAATACTTGATTGTAGTTTTTTTAAAGACTCAGTTTCAAGTTTAATGACTTCTTTTCCAATACTTAATAAATTATTATTTCTCATATCAGTGAGACCATATATCTTCTTTAAATGAAGCAAAATCCAGATCGACTCTGGTATTAATAAACTTTATAGTTTTGATGTAAAGATCCATTCTTTTTTCTCTTTGTAATATTTTTTTTAATGATTCATAAATTTTATGTAAATAAACTACATCTTGGGCACAGTATTTTAATTGTTTTTCAGAAAGTTCTCCCCCAAAATCTGATGTTTGCATTTGTTTACTTACATCTATTCCTATAAATTCTTTAACCAGATCTTTTAATCCATGCTTATCGGAGTAACCTCGGGCAATCTTACTCATTATTTTTGTACAGTTAACGTTTTCAACATCTATTTTTAAATATTTCTTTATGAATAGAAGGTCTGCTCTAGCGAAGTGAAATAATTTATTGATATCTTTGTTAATTAATATTTTTTTAAGATTTGGAGCATTATAGTTTTCTTTATCTAATTGAATAATATGTGCATCATTATTTCCTGAGGATATTTGAAGTAAACAGAGCCTATCTCTCTCAATATTGAGTCCTGTGAATTCACAATCTATTGCTATCTTGTCACTGAAACTTATTTCATCTGGTAAATCTTGTTTATGTAATTTAATATCTAAACTCATTAAATAGATATATATATATGAAAAATCAGGATTCAATTTTAATATTTGGAGCATCTGGGCAAATAGGTAAATCTTTAATAAGAAAGTTTACAAAAAATAACTACAGGGTAATTGCGGTAACCAGAAGTATTCATCGAAAAGGTTATCAAATTAAAACACAATCAAATTATGGGTATCTAGAGTTAGAAGAGATAAACTCTTTCAACGAGGAAAATGTATCTAAATTGATGCAAAGGTGCTCTGTTTGTATAAACTTAATTGGTATTCTCTTTGAGAAAAAAGAAGATGATTTTAAATTAATGCATTCAGACTTGCCTTCTCTGCTATCTCATTTGGCGCTAAAAGCCTCAATTGATCAATTTATCCATTTGTCTGCTTTAGGGATTGAAAGTGCAACAGACAGCAAATATGCATCAAGCAAATTAAATGGAGAAAAAAAAATAAGACAAAATTTTCCTAGATCTGTAATTTTAAAACCTTCAATAGTGTATTCAGTGGATGACAATTTTACTACAAATTTTATGAGTCTATTAAGTAAGTTACCTATCATGCCATTGTATTACCAGGGAAAAACTAAGTTTACTCCTATACATGTTTCTGATCTTGCAAATATTATTTTTGAAATCGTTCGAAAAAATATTATAGGAGAAACCATAGAATGTGTCGGTCCTGAAGTTTTTACATTTAAAGAAATATTGCAAAAAATTCTAAAATCAATAAATAAAAAAAGATTACTATTTCCTTTGCCTTTAGTACTAGCTAAATTTAATGCTAGATTGTTTGAAATAATGCCCAAACCACTTTTAACTACTGATCAACTAAAATTATTGAAATACGATAATGTAGTCTCCAACAAATATAAAACCAATTTTGATATTAAATTAGATGCAAAAAAAAAATTTGATAATGAGATTAAACAATATAGTTTTAATTGGACTAGTGGAGGTCAATTTTCAAAAAAAATTGATAAAGTAAATTAATGCTAACAAATATAATATACATCCTTGTCTTTATAATACTAATTTTTGTTTTATCTATTGCTGTTAAGGCAATTACTAGAGGAGTAGAAGCAAAGCAGATGCTTAAGGATGAAAAAGATTCAGATTCAAACAACCAAAACCAAGATAACAATTTAGAGGTTATAGATCAAATTAAAGAGTTAAAACATCTTCATGATAAAGGTATATTGAGTGATGAAGAGTTTAAGAGAGCTAAAGAGAAAATATTGAAGTAGATTTATGCTGTTTTAACTTTTTTCTCAATAAATTGATCTTCTTCTTCCTTCTCTGCTAATTCTTCTTTTTTGCCTTTTGGTTGGAAAACTATCATGAGGTGTAATGGACAGTAAGAAAATTTTTCAATAGTCTCCCTTCCACAAAAAGAAGAATCTTTTTGATCTGGATGACCCTCCATATACTTACATGTGCGTTCATTTAAATCCTCTAATTGTAGATTCTTTGCTGGTTCAAAATTTTTATCTAAAAGAAGAGATTTAAATCTACTTTTTCGACTTCCTCTTTTAAGAATATTATTTTGAGAATGTGAGACAATATTATTCTGTGAAATCTTAGATCTCGTTTTAATTTTTGCAGATAGGTTAAGTCTATGAGCTTTACCTATTACTGCGTTTCTGCTTACCCCTCCGATTATTTCTGCAATTTGACTTGCTGTTTGGCCCTTGCCCCAAAGATCTCTTAACTTGCCAACTTTTTCTTCTGTCCAGCTCATATTTACTATATTTAGTATATTACAATTTATTTACAACATCATCTTGAAATCATAATTAGAAGCTTATAACAAGCTTTTTTTTTTGTTTTTTAACAAATATCAAAAAAAAAGTTTATTAATAATACTTATGGTTGAATTACAGAAAAAATATCAGATCGGTACTAGAAGGTTTGGACTTGTCAACTGGATTGGAACTTATTCTTTATTCAAAAAAGAAGTACTAAGATTTTTAACAGTTTCAGGGCAGACTTTGTTTGGTCCGATATTAACTAGTATTTTATTTTT
>CENP01234286.1_pt1 | contig 10279 bp, 12 predicted proteins | sample 361281 | NCBI WGS metagenome assembly CENP01 (sample SAMEA2591122, study PRJEB7988) | marine metagenome | biome: marine biome (ENVO:00000447); feature: deep chlorophyll maximum layer (ENVO:xxxxxxxx); material: saline water (ENVO:00002010), including plankton (ENVO:xxxxxxxx) | depth 70 m
TAATATAATAAATCTACCTATAAATTTAACTGAAAAACAGACAGATGATTTATTAATTAAAATTAACAAATTTTTTAATATAGATTAAAGTTATTGATAATGAAAAATTTAAAAAATATTTATAAAAATAAAAAAATTTTAATCACTGGACATAGTGGTTTTAAAGGCAGTTGGTTAACTATTTGGTTAAATTTATTAGGCGCTAGGATAGTTGGTATTTCAGATAAAGAAGTAAGTAATCCAAATCATTTTAGAGTTAGTAAAATAAAAAATTTTATTAAAAGTGAATGGATTGATATAACAGACACAAAAAAAACTATTAAACTAATAAAAAAATATGAACCAGACTTTATTTTTCATTTAGCAGCCCAACCTTTGGTCTACTCATCATATGAAGATCCATTGAATACAATTAAAATTAACAGTATAGGTACTCTAAATATTTTAGAGTCTCTTCGTTTAATCAAAAAAAAAATTACTACAGTATTTATAACAAGCGATAAAGTTTATGATAATCTAGAATGGGCTTGGGGATATAGAGAAACAGATAAATTAGGTGGAAAAGATCCATATAGTGGATCAAAAGCCATGGCTGAATTGGTCATCAGAAGTTACACTGAGTCTTTTTTTAAAAATAAAAATAACAATAAACAAATTGGAGTGGCAAGAGCTGGCAATGTAATTGGAGGAGGAGATTGGGCCGAAAACAGAATAGTTCCAGATTGTATGAAGGCTTGGTCAAGTAATTTGAGTGTAAGTATTAGAAACTCCCATTCCACAAGACCATGGCAGCATGTTTTAGAGCCTTTAAGTGGTTATCTAGCTTTAGGCGCTTATCTTGCAAAAAAAAAAAATAAAAATGATGCAATTTATAATTTTGGTCCCCCATCTCAACAAAATCATTCTGTTAAATTATTAATAAACGAAATGAAGAAATCATGGAATAAAGTATTATGGAAAGATATATCTCAGTCAAAAAAAAAATTCCTTGAGTCTGGATTATTAAAACTTAATTGTGATAAGGCTTTGAAAGAATTAAATTGGAAACCAGTTTTGTCTTTTGAGGAAACAATTAAGATTACAGTCGATTGGTATAAAAATTATTATGAAGATACGTCAAAATCGATGTTAGAATTTAGTGAAAAACAGTTAATTTATTATATTAAGCTTGCAAATAAAAGAGGATTAACTTGGGCTCAGTAATTTTAGATGGAATAGAAATTACTTCATTAAAAATAATAAAAAATGTAAGAGGTGATATTATGCATGGTCTTATATCTTCAGAAGAGCAGTATAGGGGTTTTGGTGAAGCATATTTTTCAAAGATTTTAAAGGATCAAATTAAAGGATGGAAGGCACATAAAAAAATGACGATGAACTTAATTGTTCCTTACGGCGAAGTTAAATTTGTAATGTATGATGATAGAGATATATCTTCAACAAAGAATAAATTTTATGAGTGTACTCTTTCAAAAGATAATTATAAAAGAATAACTATACCACCAAATATTTGGCTAGCTTTTCAAGGTAAAAATTTCGAAGAATCCATAATATTTAACTTAGCCAGTATTAGTCATGATGATAATGAAGTTTTTAAAAAAGATATAAAAGATATTAATTATAATTGGTGAAATTTTTTATGAAAACAATAATACTTGCTGGTGGATTTGGAACAAGGTTTTCTGAGGAAACTGAAAGAGTACCAAAGCCAATGATTCAAATTTATGACAAACCAATACTCTTACATATTATGAATATATACGCAAAATATGGTCATACAGATTTTGGTATAGCGCTAGGATATAAAGCAGATTACATTAAAGAATATTTCTTAAAAACAAGTTTAGATAAATTAAATTTAAATATAAGTTTTTCACAAAACGATAATCATGAAAGAAATATAAAAAATAGCAATTGGGACGTAGAGTTAGTAGACACTGGTCTGAATTCAATGACAGGAGGAAGACTCAAAAAAATGAAAAAATATATTTCAAAGGATCCATTTTTTCTAACTTATGGTGATGGTGTAGCTGATATAAATTTAGATGAACTTTTAAATTTTCATAAGAAACATAAAAAAATGGTTACTGTTACAGCGGTAAGGCCAGTAGCAAGATTTGGTGAATTGCAAATTGATAGCGGTTTGGTAAAGTCATTTAAAGAAAAACCTCAAACAGATCAAGGTTGGATAAATGGAGGGTTTTTCGTAATGAATCCTGAATTCTTAGAGTTTATTGAAGATGATGCTATAGTACTTGAGAAGGATCCTTTAGAACAAGTTTGTAAAATGAAAGAATTAATGGCTTATAAGCATTATAGTTATTGGCAATGTATGGATACTAAAAGAGATAAAGATCAATTGGTAGAATTAATAAAGAAAAACAATGCACCATGGGTTTGAGGTCTATTTGAAAAAAAAATGATTAGAGTCTCAAAATCTACCATTTCAAAAAAAGAAATTACAGCGGTTTCTAGAGTTCTAAAAAAAGAATATTTAGGAATGGGTCATGAAGTTAATATTTTTGAAAAAAAATTAGAAAAGTTTTTAAAAAATAAATGTGTATGTGTTTCAAGTGGCACAGCTGCATTACATTTGGCTTGTCAATCCTTAGGACTATCCAAGGGTGATGAAGTTTTAGTTCAATCAATAACTTACATTTCTTCATTTCAAGCTATTTCAGCAACAGGTGCCAAGCCAGTAGCTTGCGAGGTAAACCCATTAACATTAACAATAGATATTAATGATTTACTAAGAAAAATTAACTCTAATACAAAAGCAATCATGCCTGTTCATTATGCGGGAAATGCTGGTGAGTTGGATAAAATATATTCAATAGCAAAAAAATATAAACTAAGAGTCATTGAAGATGCAGCTCATGCATTTGGATCATATTATAAAAAACATAAAATTGGACATAAAGGAGATATTATATGTTTTAGTTTTGATGGAATAAAAAATATTACTTCTGGAGAAGGAGGCTGCATTGTATCTAAAGATGAAAAAGTAATAAATTACATAAAAGATGCGAGATTGTTAGGAGTACATAAAGATTCTGCCAAAAGATATAAAAATTCAAGGAGCTGGGAACTAGATGTTTTTAATCAAGGTTGGAGATATCATATGAGCAATATTATGGCAGCAATCGGTATTGAGCAGCTCAAAAAATTTCCTACGGCACTAAAAAAAAGACAGAGATTTGCCAAAATATACTCAAAAAAGCTTAACAATAATTTAAATTTATCAATTTTACCAAGTAATTATGATTTTGTTGTGCCTCATATTTATCCAGTTATTTTTAAAAATAAAAAACTTAGAAATAAATATAAAAAAAAATTAGAGAAAAATAATGTACAGACTGGAATACATTATAAGCCAAATCATCAACTCAAGTTTTATAAAAATAAAAAAAATCAACTTCCTTTATCAGATAATCTTTATGAGAGAATATTAACACTACCGTTACATTTAGACTTAACTATTAATCAGATAAATTTCATATGTTCACTATTAAAGAGTGACTAATAATATGCAAAAATATCCATTAGTAAGTGTTATAATGAATTGTTATAATGGGGAAAAATTTCTTAAAGACAGCATTAGTTCTGTAATATCTCAAACTTATAAAAATTGGGAATTAGTTTTTTGGGATAACAAGTCCAAAGATAATAGTGCCTTAGTTGCAAAAAATTTTAAGGACGAAAGAATCAGGTATTATCTTGCTGAAAAACACACTTCACTTTATGAAGCCAGAGGTTTAGCCATTACTAAGTCCAGGGGTGAATTCATAGCCTTTTTAGATGTAGACGATTGGTGGAAAGAAGAAAAGTTAGAGAAGCAAATTCCTTTTTTTGAAGACTCAAAAATAGGGTTAATTCATAGTAATTTTTATAGAGTAGATGAGATAGTTAATAAACGCTCTATAAATTACAAAAATAAGTTACCGTCTGGAAAAGTTACTAGCAATTTACTCAAAGACTACAAGATTGGTTGGCTAACAGTGGTAATTAGAAAAAAAGCTTATGAAAGCCTTATAGATAAATTCAATTCTAATTATAATATAATTGGTGATTTTGACTTATGTATTAGGCTTTCAATAAATTGGAAATTTTTGTATTTAGAAAATACGTTAGCTTACTGCAGATGGCATGGAGAAAATCTTCAAATAACAAAAGCTAAACAGCATCAATTAGAATTAAAAAATTGGTACAAAGAAAACGTAAAAAATATTGATTTAATTAAGTTTAGTGAATTTGAATATTTTAAGAATAATTTAAATAAAATGTATTTAATAAATTTAGTAAAAAATGGCTTTAATGACGATGCTTTAAAAAACTTGGCACAAGTCAAAGGTCTGATAAATAAAATCAAAATTTTAATTTTAATATTTTTACCAAAAAAGTTAAAAAATTTTATATTTAATCAAAAATTTAATTTTTAATTCTTAATATGAAAAATAAAAAAATTATAATAAGAAAGGTATTAAAAAAAGAATTTCCATTACTAGCAGAATATCTATCAAAAGAGGCTTTACCCAAATATTCATCAAGCCAATATTTAAGAAGATTTAAGTTTTGGTGGTTAGAAAATCCTGCTTTTCAAAAAAATGATAGTTATGGATGGATAATATTTGACGATAATAAAAAAAAAAAAATTAAAGGTTTTTTAGGAAATATACCAGTAGATTATAAAATTAATAGCAAGATTTACCATACCGTTTCAGCTTCAACATGGATAGTAAATCCAAAATACAGAAGATATTCAGTTTATCTTTATTTTTCTTTTTTAAAGCAAAAAAAAGATTTATATTTAAATTCTACCCCTGCAAATATTACAAATTATATATTTACAAAAACAAATTTTATAGATATTGCCAAGCTACAAAATAATTTTGTGTGTCTAGTCTCAGATAAACCAATTTATTATTTATTTAAGAGATTTTTAAAAAATGATTATATAAGTAAAGCTTTTTCTAAATTTTCATTTTTATTCTATCAATTTTTATTTATGATTAAATTAGATAAAAAAAAATTAAATATCAAATATCAAACTGTTTCAAACTTAGCTGAAATAGAAAAATTATTAAAAGATAAGAAATTGAAGCTCATGAATTTTGATTGGGTTTTAAGAGCTGACCCAAACAAGCATTTTATAAAAATTTTAAATAATTATAAATCTAATAACTTTATCTATATTCAATATGTAGACAATCCAGTAAATAAACTAAAGTTTGTTCAAGTTTTGGAAACGGATATAGTTTGTGCTGATTTAATAAAAAAAATAGTATTTAAAATTGCATTAAAATATAATTATAGTTTAGATTACATTATAATTCATAATAGAAATATAAAAAGTTTACTTTATGGCTCATTTATTAAGTTCAATATTTTATCTAAGTCTAAATGCTTAATAAAAAGTGATAAAATTAATGTTAAAAATGTCATTCCAAATGGAACCTTTGGTGAAAAAGGTTTTGTAATTTGGAACTAAGCCTATGAATTTAGATATAAAAAAACTATTAACCCCTCCTTTTGATGATGGTGAATTATTTAAAAATTTAAAATTATTGGAACAAGAGCTTCAGATAAAAAAAGATAATCACAAATTTAAGAAAATCGCTATTCTTGGTGGGTCAACTACATCACATTTAAAGGATTTTCTTAATATATTTTTATTAAATAATAAAATTACGCCAGAGTTTTATGAAGGGCAGTTTCAGTTATATTATGAGGAAGTTATGTACGATGTAGGTAAATTAAAGGATTTTGATCCAGATATAATTTGGATTCATACTACTTGGCGAAATTTAAAAAAATTTCCAGATATGAATAATACAACTGATGAAATAAATTCCTTAATTGAAAATGAGTTTAATTTTTACAAAAGTATGTGGGAAAATGCGAAAAAGAATTTTTCATGCATAGTTATACAAAATAATTTTGATTATCCTGATTACAGGATTTTAGCAAATAAAGATTCTATAGATACAAGAGGAAAAATAAATTTTCTATCTGAAATAAACAGAAAATTTAATATTTATGATCAAGAGCATGACTGGTTTAACGTGCTGGATATAAACTACTTATCTTATCTTAATGGTTCTGATAAATGGCAAAATGAACGCGATTGGTATAAATATAGAAATTCACCATCACTTAGATCTAGTATCGATGTAGCTTATAGTGCATCTAAAGTAATTTTAGCATTAGAGGGTCTTAGTTATAAATGTTTAGTAGTGGATCTGGACAATACTATCTGGGGTGGTGTAATAGGAGATGATGGACTTGAAAATATTAAATTAGGAAGAGATAATCCAATTGGTGATGCTTATTTAGATTTTCAAAATTATATTTTAGAACTAAAAAATCGTGGAGTGATTTTAGCAGTTGTAAGTAAAAATGAAGAAAAGATTGCAAGATTGGGTTTTGAACATCCTAATTCAATTCTAAAAGTTGAAGATTTTTCCGTATTTGTGGCAAATTGGAATACTAAATCTTCGAATATAAAAGAAATTATAAAACAAATTAATATTGATCAGTCGGCAGCAATTTTTATAGATGATAATCAGATGGAACGAGATGAAGTAAGCAAAAATAGTGATATATTCGTCTCTGATATAGGTAATAAAGTTGAAAACTTTAGAAAAATAATAGATAGAAATAATTTTTTTGAATTAGTACAAATTACTCCAGAAGACATTAAAAGACCTGATTCCATAAGAGCGTCAATTGAGTCTAATAAGACTATAGAAAATTATAGCAATTATAACGAATATTTGAAATCATTAGAAATGAAAGCAGAGATAAAAAAGGTCGATAATTTTTCAAAAGATAGATTTATTCAACTAATTAATAAGACCAATCAATTTAATCTTACTCTGGAAAAAATAAATTTTAATAATTTTTCTGATAATGATACATTGGCCATGACAGCTTCATTGACTGATAAATTTTCAGATCATGGAATAGTTTCTGCAATTTATGGTAAAATTAAAAGTAATAATGAGGTTGATATAAACGTCTGGGTAATGAGTTGCAGGGTATTTAAAAGAACACTTGAATATGCCACGTTTCATAAGTTTTTTCTTTTTTGTAAGAAGTTAGAAATAAAAAAAATAAATGGTTTCTATAAAAAAAGTGATAGAAATATGATAGTTGAAAACTTATATAAAGAATTAAAATTTAAAGAAATAAAAAAAACCAATAATTATTCTGAATGGACATTAGATATGAACGAAAATGTAGATTTCCTAAAAAATAAAATTATGATTAATTATGAATGAAGAAGAAGTAATCAAAAAACTAAAACCAATATTTAAACGTATATTTTCTAAAAATGATTTTACTTTTGGAAGAAAACTATGTGCTGAGGATGTGGAGGAATGGGATTCACTTACACATATGAATTTAATTGTTGCAATTGAAAAAGAATTTAAAGTTTCTTTTACACTTGAAGAGCTAGAACAGCAGAATGATGTTGGGGATACTATCGATTTAATTTTAAAAAAAATATAGCTTTACATAATTAATGTTTAGCACCGTGATTATATATGAATGAATTTAAGTTTGGTGATTTAAAAGTAGACCAAATTGAAAAGTTTAAAGTTTCTATTTCAGAACTTATGATGAAGAACTTTAGAAAAATAAGTGGTGACTTGAACCCTTTACATTTTAATAAAAATTTTGCAATACAAAGAAATTTTAAAGACAAAGTTGTCTTTGGATTATTGGTATCTTCATTTTACTCAAAACTTGTAGGTGTATATTTACCTGGAAAGTATGCTCTTTTAAATAGTATTGATATTGATTTTTTAAAGCCAGTTTATGTTAAGGATAAACTTTGCATAGAGGGTAAAATTGAAAAATTGGACAAAAGATTCAAAATTATTAATATAAAATCAAGAATTATAAGAGATAATAATGATTTAGTCTCTAGAGCAAATATTAAAGTTGGTACAAATGAGTAAAAATATAGTTTTAATTACAGGTGCATCATCTGCTATTGGGCAAGAAATAATAAAAAAGTTCCAAAACAATAAAAATATTTTACTAGCAACATATAATAAAAATAATTTTAAAATTAAAAAAAATTCAAAACAAAAAGTTATAAAATTAAAACTAGACCTATCAAATGAAAAAAAAGTTTTTGAATTTGTTAAAAATATTTTAAAAAAAAATCTTATTCCAAATAAAATTATTCATATTGCTGACTCTCCATTAAAAATGAGTTCATTTACAGACTTAAATTGGTTAGATTATGAAAAAAATTTAAATATTCAAATTAAATCATTTTTCTTAATTTTAAAACACGTTTTACCTATAATGAAAAAAAATAATTATGGAAAAATATTAGCAATTTTATCAAGTGTTACTATAGGGCAGCCACCTAGTCATATGTCTCCTTACGTTACATCAAAGTACGCTTTTCTTGGTCTTTTAAAATCTCTATCTGCAGAATACTCAAAATATAAAATATGTATAAATTCCATATCACCTGGTATGATGGAAACAAATTTTATAAATAAAATACCAAAAAAAATTTTTGAAATTAATAATCAGAAAGTTCCTTTTGGGAGAAGTGTTAAAATTAAAGATATCATACCTATTTTAGAATTTCTCATGTCTGATAAATCTTCTTTTATTACTGGAGCAAATATTCCTATAACAGGAGGTTTGAATTTCTAATGAACACTAGATTATTATGGACTACACAACAAAACATAAAATAAAAAAATTAATCTCTAATTCTTTTGGAAAAGTTTTTAACTCAAAAGGAAAAAGAGTATTAATGTATCACTCGCTAGGCACTAAAGTTAAGAATGATATTTATAACATATACTCTATAGATGTTAATTTATTTAAAAGTCAAATGAATTTTTTAAAAGATAATTATTTACAAAATTTAACAAGCACCAAAGAATTTGAGTCAAAAAAAAATTCAATTTCTATAACTTTTGATGATGGTTTTGCAGATGTTTTATATAAAGCTGTACCAATTTTGTGTAAATTAAATATACCCTTTACAATGTTTATTGCTCCTAAACTTATACTTGAAAAAAATGAGTACCTTTCAATAATTGAATTAAAAGAACTTTCTAAATTAAAAAATTGTACAATTGGAGCTCATGGTTACTCGCATGAGCCGCTAACTAAATTTAATTTAGAAAATCTCAGAAAAGAAATCGTTAATAGTAAATCATGGCTTGAAGATACTATTGGTGATGAAGTGAACACCATGTCTTACCCTCACGGCGTTGTAAATAGAATTATTAAATATGAAGTAAAGAATGCTGGCTTTTTCTCTTGTTTTTCAAGTAAACCTGGAGTCAATAAAACAAACCTAGATATGTTAGAGTTACGAAGAACATCAATATTGTCTAATGATAATTTAGGCCAATTTATTTCAAAAATTAATGGAGAGTGGGATTGGACCAAATGGATCTAAAAAAAAAAAAATTTAGTTTAGTATACAAAAATATTCATATTTACAGATTTATTATGAATATAATTTATTTAGGAAAGTATAATGAACGTTTCAAGATAATTACTGATTTGTTTAATCCAAAAACAGAACAAACTATCGTAGAGCTGTGCTTCGGTGATATAATCATAGCACACTGGTGTAAGTTAAATAAAATAAACTGGATAGGGTTTGATATTAATCAACAATTCATAAAAAATGCAAAATTAAAAGGTTATAATGCACATTATAGAGATATTTTAAAATTAGAAGTTTTACCCAGGTCTGATGCCGTAGTGTTAATGGGCTCTCTATATCAATTTCATGAAAGTTTGAATGATCTAATAAATTGTGTAATGAATTCTACTTCAAAATTTATTATATCTGAACCTATACGTAATATAGCTAGCACAAATAATATCTTTGGCTATTTGGCAAAAAGATTAACAAAGGTAGGAAATGGAAATGAACAATTTAGATATGATTATCATAATCTATATCGCTCAATAAGAGCAGCTTGTAATAATAAATTTATAATATCAGAGATAAAAAAGACTCAAAAAGACCTTATACTTGTTATCCAAAAAATTTAATTGTTGTTTAAAATATGACTAATTAAGATATACTTTTATTCAATTTTTCAGTCATGGATAAAGCATGAATAATCTTAATAATAATGTTTATAGAATTAATTCATTAAGTAAGATTATTCTTTTTTCAATATCAATACTCTCTATTTACTCAGGTTATTTAAATACCTCAATGCCAGTAATTATTCTTTTATTCTTAATTTTAATTACTAATTTATTTCAAATTAAACTA
>CENP01449822.1_pt1 | contig 10279 bp, 6 predicted proteins | sample 361281 | NCBI WGS metagenome assembly CENP01 (sample SAMEA2591122, study PRJEB7988) | marine metagenome | biome: marine biome (ENVO:00000447); feature: deep chlorophyll maximum layer (ENVO:xxxxxxxx); material: saline water (ENVO:00002010), including plankton (ENVO:xxxxxxxx) | depth 70 m
ATAAGTATATATAACGTAAAACTTTATGTTAATTATTTATAAAAAATATTAAGAACTATAGAATTATTAACTATTTTTAAAAACAATTTTAACAATATTGTTATTAACAAATAATTAACTATTTACAATTTTAATAAAAAAATTTTTTCTAGCATTTTCTATCCATTTTTGATACCAATCCATCTTTTTCTTGTTTAATGCCATTTCTTCTAATTGGGGCCAATTGTTTTTTGGATCTGGTCGGCCACCTTTTTTAATATTTTCCATCCACAATAAATGAAAACCAAAAGAGGTGTTAACTGGTGGACTGCATGAATTTAAATCTATATATTTAATTGCTTTTCCAATTTCTGATATAGGATAGTTTTCTGGTGTTATCCAACCAAGGTCGCCACCGATTTCTTTGGTTGTTTTATCAAAAGAATATTTTTTTACCATTTTTTTGAAATTAGTGATGTTTTTAATTGAGTCTTTTATCGTATTAGCTAAGATAAAAGCTCTCTCGTTATCATTGTTGTCGGTTTCTGGCTTTACAAGTATATGACGAACTCTGATTTTTTCCCCTTTTTTTTCAAGCGTTTCAATCAAATGATATCCAAAAACAGTCTTTACAGGTTCACTAATTGTGTTTTCTTCTAAAGTGAAAGCTGTTGTTTCAAATTCTTTTACAAGTTCTCCTCTTCTTACCCAGCCCAATTCACCGCCCGCTGATCGCGAGGGATCAATTGAATAAGTAGAAGCTAGGTCAGAAAAAGACTCACCTTTAATAATCCTACTTTTTATAGCTTTTAACAAAGCAACAGTTTGTTCTTCCTTTTCTTTTGTTGGCTCAATGGGAATTTGTATGTGTCTGATTTTTACGGTCATGGGAAAAGAAGGAAGGCTATCTTTATATATTTTGTAAAATTCTAAAACCTGGTTTCTTGATATGGTTATATCATTTATTAATTGTTGTTGGTATCTCTCTGATATGAGTCTCTCCTGCATATCATACCAATATTCTCTTCTAAAGGATTTTATACTTTGACCTAAAACCCGTTCGGCTTCAACTTCTCCGCCAGCTTGGCCGATAAGGTTTTGAATCTGTTGATCAATTGCGCTATCAACTTCCTTTTCAGACACAACAACCGAATCTATTTCAGCCATCTCTAATAAAATTTTTTGATCTACCATTGATTGTAAAACATTTTTTTGTAAAGAAATAAACTGGTCAGGGTCTTTGTTCGGATCTATTCTTTGCTGAACGAGTGTCATGTTAATAAGCTGAGCCAGATCTGTTTTTAAAATAATATGTTCCTCAACAACAGCTGCAACACCATCAATTATTTCGTTTTGGTTGGAAAAAACCAAAGAAAAAAGAAATAAAAACTTTTTCATTTTAATTATACTCCGAGTTTATAAAAACATTATATGCGTTCTTTAAACTATCCAACACTTTTGTTTTTTTTGTTAGTTGTTTTTGTTTTATTATTCTTTGATATATTTCATCATAGGCATCATCTAAACCAACAACGGATCCCTTTTTATATCTTTTTACTACTTCTATTACATGAAATTTGTCTAAAAACATAAAAGGTTTCAAAACACCTATTTTTTCATTATCAAAAACATGGTTGTTTGTTTTTTGAGGAACGCGACCTTTTTTTATTTTTTTTAATGAAACACTGTGTTTCGCAAAAAGACTATCTAAAACAACCCCAGACTTTTTTCTTTTGAGCTTCCTTTGGATAATCAGTGCTTCATTATTAGAAGAAACAGAAAAATGATAAACTAAAGCTTCTTCATTTGAACGAGAAAAAGAAAGTTTGTGTTTTTCATAGTATTTTTTTATTTCATCTTGGGAAATTAAGTCTGGCAAAAACGTTTTAGTTTCTAAAAAAGTTTCACTCACCAACCTTTTAAAATATTTATTTTTCATTTCGTTTAAAAAAATATCGTTATGCAGGTTTTCTTTTTTTGCTTCTTCAAACAAAAGGGTTTGATTAACCCAATCGTTAATATAGTTCTTTATTTGGTTTACACTTCTTTGTTTTGGCTTTAAGTCTTTTTCAAGTTTTTCAATGGAAAGCTCTTTGTCTTTAACTCGAGCAAGAATTAAACCAGATGAGCTGTTGTTTTTCTCACAATTATAACAATAAAAAAGAAGAGAAATAAAGAGAGCCTTTTTTATGTTTTTAATCAAGGAAGGAATAAAGTTTCTTTGCAAGCTTGAAAGCATAATTTATATCAGAGCACGCAACATTAAATTTTAATTCATCATTTTTTGTTTTTCCAAAAACATAAGAAACACCACGTTTCTCTGCCCAATATTTTAATGATGATATAAGTTTTTCTGCAGAACTAAATGGTGAAAAGTTACTAAAAACAAAAAGTATACTTTTTGAAGAAACAACAATCTGCTTAACGGATGTTTTTCTAAACAGCGTTTCTATATAAAACTTTGATACGAGGTTTTTTGTTTGTTTTTCTATTGGACCAAAGCGGTCAACAAGCTCCTTTTGTATCTTTTTATGTTCTTTTTTGCTTTTTGCTGTAGAAAGCCTGTTGTAAAAACCTATTCGTTGTTTTTTGTTTTTAATATATGTTTCGGGTATGTATGCGCTTTTTGTTAGGGTAACATTAACGTTATAACCGTTGATAGAACTAGGGTTGTTAATTCGATCAATTTCTTCTTTCAAAATTTGGCAATACATTTCAAAGCCAACAGAGCTTATGTGGCCGCTTTGTTTATAACCAAAAACAGAACCAGCTCCGCGAATTTCCAAGTCTTTTATAGAAATATCATACCCCGAACCAAGGGTTGTGTGCTTTTCAATGGTCTTTAATCTTTGGTACGCATGGTTTTTAAGTTTTGTTTTCGGTACCAGCAAAAGACACGAAGCTCTTTTTTTACCACGACCAACGCGGCCTCGCATTTGGTAGAGCTGTGAAAGACCAAAGTTTTGAGCATTGTTAATAATTATTAGGTTGGCGTTTGTTATGTCTAAACCAGACTCAATTATTGTTGTACAAACCAAAATATCAATCCCGCCTTTAAAAAAAGACAAAACACGCTCTTCTAAATCTCGACTTGGCATTTGGCCATGTATAAATTCAACAGAAAAAGAAGGAAAAAAACCGCTTATCTTTTTTGAGGTTTGAGATAAAGAAGGTATATCGTTCTGGACAAAATACACCTGTCCCCCTTGTTTTATTTCATATTCTATTTTTTCTTTGATTATTGACCAACTAAAGTAATCAACGCTTGTTTCTATTGGTTTTCTTGTGGTAGGGGGTGTTTGTATCTTTGATATATCACGTATTCCAACCATACTGTGCTGAAGTGTCCTTGGTATAGGTGTTGCCGACAGAGTAAAGACATCAAGGTGTGATTTTAGAGAACGAATTTTTTCTTTGTGCTTTACACCAAACTTATGTTCCTCATCTATGATTAGTAAACCCAAAGAAGGCAGAACAACATCATCTGATAAAACACGGTGGGTTCCCACAAGGATGTCAACCTGTTTACCAGAACAGCGGGCCAATATGTTTGTTTGCTCTTTTTTTGTTTTGAACCGAGATAGCAACTCAACTCTAATGCCAAGCGGCTCAAAACGCTCTGAGCACGTTATAAAGTGCTGATCCGCAAGAATAGTGGTTGGACATAGAAAAACACAAGATCTACCAGAAGAAACAGCCCGTACCATTAACCTTAAGGCAACTTCTGTTTTACCAAACCCAACATCACCGCAAATTAAACGATCTGCTGGTTTGTTTTTTAAAAGATCTGAGAGAGAGTCTTTTATCGCTTTTTTTTGGTCTGGTGTTTCAACAAAAGGAAAAGAGCTTTTTAAAGCATGTTCCATCTCTTGGTCTTCTTTATATGAAAAAACCCTATCGTTCTCTTTTTTCACATATAACTTAACCAGTTCTTTTGCAACCAAAACCACAGACGAACGAGCTTTTTTAAGCTCAAGGTTCCACCGGTTTGAACCCAGTGTTGCTACTCTCGGGTTTTTTCCGGAACCGAGGTGTCTGTGAACAAACGTTATATTGTCAACAGAGACAGAAACAAAAGAATTGTTTCCATACTCTATACTAATCACCTCTTGCATGCCTAGCTCTGTCTCTTTTACGATTAGTCCACGGTATATTCCAACACCAAAGCTTTTGTGAACTATAAAGTCACCAGGGTTTATTTCTGATATGTCTTGTAATGATAAAAGGTCAAGCGAAGCTCTGTTTTTTGGAACCCACTTATCTGTTGTTTTAGTTTCTTTGTTGATATCTTTTTCGGAAAAAACAAAAGAACCATTATGCTCTAGATAAAAACTAGAATCACAAACAGGAGGTAAAACACAAACTTTTTGATTGATACTAATGCTGTTCCCTTTTTTATTACCAGAAAAAAAAAGACTCTTTGGTTTTAAAGAACCAACAGCAGAAATTAAACTTTCTGACCTCTCTTTTTTGCTTTTACCGTTAGCCAAAACCGAAACAACACCCAGGTCTATACCAGAAGAAGAATCATTGTTTTTTGTAATGGAAAAAGAGCCCTCTTCTGAATAAATAGAAAACGACCAGGGTAAAGACAGGTGTTCTATAAGATTAATAAAAACAGATGTTTGCGCCCCTAGGGCCCGAAGAACTATCTGTTGCGTTTTTTGAATTGAAGTTTGAGATGACGGGTCAAAATAAGAAAGTCGTCCGACAATATCAAAATCAAAAGAACACCGAAAAGGGTTTTGAAAATAAGCCGGAAACACATCCACTATATCTCCCCTAACAGAAAATGAGTTGGGTGTAAAAACAGAATCTTCTTTTTGATATCCTGCCTTAGTTAAAAAAGACAAAAAATTGTCTCTGTCAAGCTTTACACCCTTTTTTATGACAAAAAAACCCCGTTTTGGGTTTTGGTTCTTTTCTATGTTTTTTTCTTGTGCGGTTTTGGTAGAAAAAACCAAAGGCACCTCACAGTCTATTGCTTTAAAGATAACTTCTTGCCTGTATCTTTCATTTGTTGATATAAACCCGGGGACTTTCACTTTGTCTGATTTTTCAGGGTAATAAAAAACAGACAAAGCACTAGAAGACTCAAAGATTTCATAAAAATCAAAAGCAATGCGATTTTCTTCAAATAAAAAAATAGCTCGTTTTTTTGAAAAGTTTTGACTTATAAACAAAGCTAAAGACGATCGGTCAAAACCAAAAAGCCGAGCACCTTTTAAAAGGCGCTCAAGAAGAAAAGGTTCAAAAACAAGATTCTCTTTTTGTTTCACGTGAAACATCTTTTTATTATTTTATATTTACTAAAACAACAGAAACATCAGACGGGGTTATTCCCGATATCCTAGAAACCTGGCCAAGGGTTTCGGGTTTTATGTAAGAAAGCTTTTCTTTCGCCTCACTTGATAAACCGGGAATGTTTTCATAGTCAAAATCTTGAGGTATAATTTTTGTGTTGTTTCTGGAAAGTTTTTCTATCTCAGCTTTTAAGCGTTTTATGTACCCCGCATATTTAACTTTACTTTCTGTTTCAAAAAAAAGTTCGTCAAACAACCAAGGCTCAAAGCTAAAGCTTTTAATAGTTGAAGAGAACAGTTCCGCAGGAAGGTCCAAAATTTGACACGCTGGTTGTTTTAAAATAGTCTTTGCGGGCGTTCGTTGTTTAATTACAATGCTTTTTTTAATCAAGTTTTCAGGTTCTATAGATTTGTCTAAACACCCAAAAATTTCTCCTTTAGAGGCAATTGTTCTGTCTAACAGCGCTATCTCTTTTTTGTTTAAAAGGTTGTGTTTTTTGGCAAATGGAAGGAGCCTCTCTTCTGTGTTTGAATAACGAAGAAGAAGCCTGTATTCTGCTCTTGATGTAAACATTCTGTATGGTTCAAATGTGTTCTTTGTGATAAGGTCGTCTATCATAACGCCTATATATGATGAACTCCTTGATAAAACAAGAGCTTCCCCCCCGCTTGCTTTTTTAGACGCATTAATCCCAGCAATAAGACCCTGAGCACCAGCTTCTTCATAACCAGAGGTTCCATTGATTTGTCCTGCAAAGAACAAACCCGATATTTCTTTTGTTTCCAGTGTTGATCTTAATTGAGCTGGGTGAAAAAAATCATACTCAATGGCATAACCAGGCCTGAAAAAGGAAACAGATTCTAATCCTGGAACCGTTCTAAGAGCAGCGACTTGCGTTTCTTCTGGTAAGCTTGTTGAAAAACCGTTCACATATATCTGGTCAGAGTTTAACCACTCAGGCTCTAGAAAAAGAGTGTGTTCGTCTTGTTCTTTAAAGCGATAAACCTTGTCTTCAATTGAAGGACAATACCTAGGCCCAACTCCACCAATATCACCAGAAAACATTGGCGACTTTTTAATTTGATCCGTTATTAAGGCTTTTGTTTTTTTGTTGGTTTTAAAACTGTGGCAAGGGGTGTTTATAGGGTTAAAGTTTTTTGTAAAATATGAAAAAGGAACAGGATTCTCATCACCAACCTCTTCTTTTCCATGTTTCCATCTTATTGAGCTTTTTATAAGCCTTGGTGGTGTTCCTGTTTTAAGTCGGCCTATTTTAAAGCCTAAAGAGCTCAAAGACTCTGTTATTCCCGAAGCTGGAGCTTCACCCATTCTCCCTGCTCGGATTTTTCTTTCTCCAATGTGAATGAGGCCGTTAACAAAGGTGCCACAGGTTAATATAACAGACTTACCCCTAACAACAGATCCGTCTCTCAGAACAACGCCCGTAACCGAATAGTGTGATGTTTTTATCGAAACAACTTCTCCAGTAACAGTTTTTACTTGAGCCTTGACCGTTTTTTGAAGTATGAGCTTCTCATAGAGTCTTTTGTCAACCTGGGCTCTGGGAGACCAAACAGACCGACCCTTTTTTTTGTTTAAAACTTTAAACTGGAGTCCTGCGGCATCTGCTATAGAACCCATCAAGCCACCAAGAACATCCATCTCTCTAACCATCTGACCTTTTGCCAAACCCCCAATGGATGGGTTGCAGGACATTCGCCCAAGAGCCTTCTTGTCTTGAGTTATTAAAACAGTTTTTTGTTTAAGTTTTCCAGCTATCATAGCAGCTTCTATCCCAGCGTGTCCACCGCCGACAACTATAACATCATATAAATCTCGTTGTTTCACGTGAAACCTACTTTCCCACACAAAAGTTTTTAAAAACATTTTCCATAACCTCTTCTGGGTTTGTCGTTCCAAGCAAACCCGACAAAAAAGCAATCGCAGACCGCAACTCAAAAGCTACAAGTTCTATTTCAGGGTTCGTGTTTTGTAAAAGACCAAGTGCACTTTTCAACGACTCAGCAGAATCTGTAATGGCTTGAAGCTGCCGGTTTGTTGTAATTATTGATCCCCCAGTTCCAGTTTTATTACTTAATAAGTGGCTGTTTATTTTTTCTTTTAAAGTATCGATACCAAGTCTTTCTTTTGCTGATAAATAAACCACAGACTCATTTTTGGCTTTTGGTTTTTTGTATTTTATCAAATCTTTTTTGTTGTAAACAACAATTTTTTTATCCATATCTTTAATAATATCAACACCTTCTACGACATGCAGTATTAAATCTGCTTTTAAAAGGGCTTCTTCAGTTCGACGTAAGCCCTCAGCTTCTATCTTGTTTTTGGTTGTTCTTGTCCCTGCTGTGTCAATAAGCCGAACACATAGACCTCCGATGTATGTCTCTTGTTCTATTGTGTCTCGAGTTGTTCCTGGTGTCTCGCTGGTTATTGCTCTTTCTTTGTTTAAAACTGCGTTAAACAGGGTTGATTTCCCAGCGTTTGGTTTTCCATAAAAAACCACAACTTGAGGCCGGAGGTGTGTTAAGTTTTCTTTATAGTTTGCTATATAACCATCAAGTTTTTCTGTTGCGTATGTTATTGAATTTATAGTGTTTATATAAAAACCCGGTTCTAAGTCCTTATCCGATATATCAAGAGCGTGTTCAATGTTTGATGCTGTTAGAACTAGCTTTTCTCTTATGCTTTTTAGGGCCTTTGGGTCATTTTCTTTTAATATTTTAAGATTTAATTGGAGCGCCTTTTCTGTTCTTGCGGAAATAACTTCTCCAACAGCTTCTGCCTGCAGCATGTTCAGTTTTCCGTTAAGGAACGCTCTCTTAGTGTAGTCACCTGGGTTGGCTAGGGCCGCACCCAAAGAACCCAACAGTAAAAGCGTCTTAGCTACTATTAACGGTGAGCCATGGCAAGATATCTCCGCCATGTCTTCACCTGTATATGATTTTGGCTTTTTAAAATAAGTAACCAAAACCTCATCAATTAGATCTCCATTTTCATTCCAAAGAAATTTCCGGTAAACAAGTCGCGGTTTGAAATCGTTTTCTTCCGTTTTTGTGATCTTTGATAAGAAACCAAGAGAATCGGGGCCGCTCATTCTTATTATTGAAACCCCCCCGCGACCAGGTGGCGTTGACTCTGCTATAATTGTTGTGGTGTTAACATTTTGGGGCATCTACAACTAGCTTGTTGTTTTGCCCGGGCTAAACGTTTTCTGAGGAGAAACTTTCTGCTGGACAATGGTTAAGACATTAAACAAAGTGTAATAAAGGTTTAACCCTGAAGGAAATTGATTGAAAAGCAGAAAAAAGAATACACTCATAAAATACTGCATCATCTTTTGTTGAGGCTGTTGCTCAACTCCACCGGACATCATTTTTTGTTGTACAAACATCGACAGACCCATAAGGATCGGTAAAACAGCTACCCCGTCACCATATATAGGAATGGAAAAAGGGAGGGTAAATATAACATCTGGGGAAGAAAGGTCTCTTATCCAAAAGATAAATGGCTCCGCCCGAAGCTCTATTGTTGATCGAAAAACCACAAAAAGGGCAAAAAGAAGAGGCATTTGTAAAAGCATAGGAAGACAGCCACCCAGCGGGTTCACTCCGCGATCTTTATACATTTGCATCGTTGCTTGGTTTAGTTTTTGTGGGTTGTTTTTGTACTTTTCTTTTAGTTTGTTTATCTCCGGTGCAAGGCGTTGCATAGCCTGTGTGGACTCGTAACTTTTTTTGGTTAACGGATAAACTAGAAATTTTACAGTTATGGCAAATAAGATCAAAATAAATCCGTAATTGGGTATAAAGGTTCTCATTTTTTTTAGGGTCCAAAGCACACCTTTAGATATTGGCTTGATTGGACCCCACCCAAAACTCATTATTTCCCCAAGTGTAGGTGTAAGACTTTTAATCCTTTCATATTCTAGGGGTCCCAGATACAAAAGAATACTTGAGGGGGTAGAGGCTGAAAGAACCAAAGAAAGATCGTAAATTTCTGCGCCCCCCTTTTTTTGTGAACCAACGACAGCAGACTTTGGTTGGGTGTTCTTGTTTGGAATAAAAGAGGCTGTAAAATATTTTGTTCTGGTAGAAACCCAGTCTGTTAAGCCGTTATAGTCAACCTTTAAATAATTGGGCCCATCAGCTTTGATTTTTTCTAACTCACCACCCTGAAAAAGAAAAGAGTTTGTATATAGCAAATCATCTGTCTCGTTTTTTTCAGTTGGTGGCAACCCCCCTTTCCAAGAAAAGAGGTACTGGTTTGCAAAGACACTAGAAGAAACAGCCTCTGTGTTAATATCCACCTGAACAGCATATGATCCAGGGAAAAAGGTCAAAGATTTTTCTATTCTTCCTAAAGCTGAATTAGTGAAAAAAACCAGCGTTGTGACTTCTTTTATCGCTTGCACGGTTGGTTTTTGTTTTAAAAACCAAGGACCGGTTAGATCGATATCTTCCCCATTAATAGACCTAAGGTCTATTGAAAGATTGTTTTTGTTTAATTCATTAATAAGGTTGACATAAAAACTGTCATGGGTCAGATATTCAAAAAGCTTAAAAGAGACAATAGAGCCCCCGTTTTTGTTTGATATAACAACTTCGTAAAGATCTGTTTCTAAGGTAAAAAAAGATTCTTCTTCAGTTTTTAATTTGGTTGTCTTTTCTAAAACTTCTGTTTCAGTTTGTTTTTTTGTTGTGTTTTCCGTTGGGTTAGGTGGGGGCGTGTCTATTTGTTCTTCAAACTTTTCAGTTTCAGGTTTTGGGTTAACCAAGTCCATATAAAAAGGTGTAAAGATCAAAACCAATGAAATCAATAAAAAAGCTAATAAGGTGTTTCTGTCCATTTGTTTTCGATCAAAGTTTGTTTGTTTTGTATAGGCGTGTGTATTTGCCGGGGTATAAAAACACCGCACACAAACCTAAAAAGGTCTTTATGAGAAAACGGTCGAAACTAAACAGAAAGTTTTTTCCGGCCT
>CENP01100228.1_pt1 | contig 10271 bp, 13 predicted proteins | sample 361281 | NCBI WGS metagenome assembly CENP01 (sample SAMEA2591122, study PRJEB7988) | marine metagenome | biome: marine biome (ENVO:00000447); feature: deep chlorophyll maximum layer (ENVO:xxxxxxxx); material: saline water (ENVO:00002010), including plankton (ENVO:xxxxxxxx) | depth 70 m
GAGGTAGGTTACTTAGTTGCAGGTATAAAAAATATTAAAGGGGCTCCAGTAGGAGATACCATACTTGAAGCAAGTGATGAAATCACAAATCCTCTTCCAGGTTTTAAAAAAGTTAATCCGAAAGTTTTTGCATCAATGTTTACTGTTAACTCAGATGATTATGAAAGATTTAGAGATGCTTTATCCAAACTCATTCTAAATGACTCTTCTTTAATTTATGAACCAGAGGTCTCAGATGCTCTAGGATTTGGATTTAGATGCGGATTTCTTGGAACCCTTCATATGGAAGTCATAAGGGAAAGGCTTGAAAGAGAATATGATTTAGACTTGATATCTACTGCTCCATCTGTTGAATATGAAGTCTTAAAAACAGATGGCGAGGTCATAAAAATTGATAATCCATCGCAATTGCCTGCACCAAATGATATTGATGAGATTAGAGAGCCTATTGTTAACACGACTATTTTGACTCCCAATGAATACGTTGGAAATGTTATAACCCTTTGTACATCAAAAAGAGGTATTCAAAAAGACATGACTTACTTTGGCAATCAAGTTTCTATAGTTTTTGAAATGCCTTTATCTTCAGTAATAGTAGATTTCTTTGATCAAATAAAGTCATCTACCAAAGGATTCGCATCGATCGAATACTCTTTGATAGGCTTTTTTAAATCTGATTTAACTAAAATAGATATACTGATTAATAATCAAAAAATTGATGCTCTTTCTATGATAGTCCATAAAACTTTCTCTGCACAAAAAGCCAGAGAGATTGCTGCAAACCTTCAAAAGCTTATTCCTAGACAAATGTTTGACATACCTATTCAAGTAGCTCTTGGTTCAAAAATTATCTCAAGAGAGACTGTAAAAGCTTTAAGAAAAAATGTTACAGCTAAATGTTATGGTGGTGATATTACAAGAAAGAAAAAGCTGCTTGAAAAACAAAAAGATGGCAAGAAAAAAATGAAACAATTCGGTAAGGTATCTATACCGCAGGATGCTTTTTTAAATTATTTTAAATCTGGAGAATAGCTTGATATCTGACCCAATTTTTATTTTTTCAATATTTGGAATGGCTGTTGTGCTTATTCTATGGATTCTTAGTGAGATAAAAGAAAACTTTAAAGATAACTTTATTGTAAATAACTCCAGCTTTTTAACTACAATCTTCGGTTTAATGATGCTCTATAGTATTTTTATTAATGCAGGAGATTTAAGTATTGTTCTTCTAGTTGGCTCGTTAATCTCTCTTTTGGTTCTTTTGGTTGGCTTATATCTTAAAAATAAAGAAATTATTTCGTCATCAAGAGGATATTTTATTCCTATTTTCCTTATATTTATCTTAAGAACTTTTATTTATGAACCTTACCAAATTCCATCAGGTTCTATGATGCCAGGTTTAAAAGTAGGCGATTTCTTATTAGTAGATAAGAATTCTTATGGATATAAAATCAATAGAATAGGCGATCCTTTGGCATCTAAAACTGACCCTAATTATGGAGATGTTGTTGTGTTTGTACCACCATATAATCCAGTTCCATATGTAAAAAGGTTGATTGGAATGCCTGGCGATAAAATTAGAATTATAAATAAACAGGTTTACGTGAACGGACAGCCTATAAAAAAGATATTTTATAAAACTGATGAAGAGCTAATTACAAAAAGATATAGAGATTTATCAGGAAAAATTACAGTTAAAGAATCAGAAGTAATTGTAGATTATTTTTACGAAGAACATGGAAATAGGAAGTATTTAACTAGAAATATTCGTGGTGAAAACATTCAATATCCGTCGGAATGGGTGGTGCCTGATGGCCATTATTTTGTAATGGGTGATAATAGAGATAATTCAAATGACAGCACAAAAGATGTTGGATTTGTTCCAAGAGAGCATTTCTTTGGAGAGGCTAGTTATCTCTTTATGACATGGGAGTGCTGGACATGTCTTCCATATTTCTCTAGAGTTGGCACAATCAATTAATGAATTATAAAGATCTTCAAATCCAATTAGGTTATACATTTAATGACCAATCCCTTATAGAACTCGCTTTAACTCATAAGAGCTATAACAATACTTTAAATAACGAAAGATTAGAATTCTTGGGTGACTCAATTCTTAATTCGATTATCTCAGAGTATCTCTTTTTAAAATTTGGCAATCAAAAAGAGGGCTTATTAACAAGAATGAGAGCTTTTTTAGTTAAAGCAGAAACTTTAACCATAAAAGCTGAAGAGCTGTTTTTAGAAAAAATTATAAAGCTCTCAAAAGGAACTGCAAACTTATCAAAAGAAAGAAAAAATTCCATCCTTGAAGGAGCTTTTGAAGCAGTTATTGGCGCAATATTTATTGACGGTGGTTGGAATGCAGCCAAAGACATGACTTTGAAAACATTTAAAAAAAATTTAGAGGCACTATCTGAAGATATGACATTCAAGGATCCAAAAACAGAATTGCAGGAATTATTTCAATCTCAAAAAAATGATTTACCAAAATACATTGTTGAAGACATGGATCAAAATAAATTTTTATGTTCAGTTAAGTATGGAGATATAGTGTTTAAATCCTCTGGTACTTCAAAAAGAATTGCTGAAACAAACGTTGCAATGAAGCTTTTGGCATATATAAATCAGAATAATGTCTAAGAGTTACTGTGGATATATCTCCATCATTGGAAAACCAAATGTAGGAAAGTCTACAATTCTTAATCATATATTGGGAAAAAAAATCTCTATTACCTCCAGAAAATCTCAAACAACTAGAAATAATATTTTAGGAATTAAGACTGAAGGCAATAAACAAATGATTTATGCCGATACGCCAGGTATGCACATTAAATCACCAAAAGTTATGAATAAGGTATTAAATCGTTCAGCAGAAAGCCTAATGGAAGATTCAGATATTATTTTATTTGTCATACAGAGATTAACTTTGGATGAACAGGATTTATCTATTCTTAAAAAACTTAAATTAATTGATACAAAAGTTATATGTGTTGTAAACAAAGTTGATCAAGTTACAGATAAAAATAAATTACTTCCATTAATTGAGAGGCTCTCGGACGAGTATAATTTTTTAGACATCATTCCTATTTCAGCAATTAATAACGATGGTATTGGTGAGTTAGAAGCATTAATAAAAAAATATCTGCCTGAGAATGAACATTTATATAACAAAAATATAGAATCTACCTCACATAAAGACATGTTTATGATTTCAGAACTTGTTCGTGAAAAAATTATTAGAATGCTTGGTGATGAGCTACCACATGATACATTCGTTCAGGTTGAGTTATTTGAAGAGGAAGAAGCTTTGATTAAAATTCATGCAGTGATTTTTGTTGCTAGAAACAGTCAAAAGCAGATAGTAATTGGAAAAGGTGGAAATACGCTTAAGAAAATCGGTCAACAGGCAAGAATTGAGATTGAAGGGTATTTTGATAAAAAAGTTTTCTTAAAAACCTGGGTGAAGGTAAAAAAGAATTGGAATACAGACTCTGACTATCTTCAAAGCTTGGGAGTTGGTGGTAGTTATGATTAGTAGTGATTGGGATGATTGTTTTCTTTTGCACCATAGACCTCATGGTGAAACAAGCCTAATTGTTGATGTATTCACAAAAAAAAATGGCAAGATGTCCGTAATTGCAAAAGGAGCTAAAAAACCTAAGTCAAAATTTTTTGGATATTTAGCTCCATTCACTAAATTAAAGATCACATATACAGGAAGGTCAGAGCTAAAGACATTAACTAACATAGATAGAGATTTCTCAGTGTCGACCAACAGCTTATCTAAAACAAGTTATAGTCTTTTGTATATCAATGAGTTGCTAATAAGACTTCTTCCAAAAGATGCAGTTCATGAAGATTTATTTTTTTTGTATGAAAGTTTTTTATCAAAAATTTATTCAGGAGAAAATATTGAACTTACATTAAGGAGTTTTGAGCTGGATATGCTTGAAATGCTGGGATATGGATTAGATTTTGAAACCGATATTGATAAAAATCAACCTATTGATATAGATAAGAATTATTCATTTATTCCAGAAAGAGGTTTTAGAGAATCAGATAATTCTAGCTTTTCTGGACAAGATATTATAAATATCCGAACAAGAAACCTTTCTGAAGTATCAAAAAAACACTTAAAGCATATTACTCAAGAAGCGATACATTTTTGTTTGGATGGAAGAAACTTATCTAGTCGAGAGATTTTTAGGAGAATCAAATAGTGATTTATGGTGTGGGAACTGACATAGTAGAAATTTCAAGAATTAAACAGATGAAATCATTATCCTCATTTGCAGAAAAAATACTTTCACCTAGTGAGTTAAAAATGGCATCAACATTTGAGAAAGAAAAATTAGCTATGTTTTTAGCTAAGCAATTTGCAGGCAAAGAGGCTATCTCAAAAGCTTTTGGTACTGGAATAAGAAAACCAATTTTAATGAAAGATATTGAAATTTTAAGAGATGATAGTGGTAGACCAATACTAAACCCATTGGCAGGAGTAAAAAAAACTATTATTGACTTGGGTATAACAAAGTCTCATGTTAGTCTTGCAGACGAAAAAGATTACGCAATAGCTTTTGCTATATTAGAGTTATGAAAAATATTATTTTATTAGGCCCTCCAGGAGCTGGAAAGGGTACTCAAGCAGATTTAATTTGTGAACTATGTAATATTCCCAAAATTAGCACTGGTGATATGTTGCGTGAAGCTGTTGCTTCTGGAAGTGATTTTGGCAAAAAAGTCTCAAATATTCTTGATACAGGCGGTTTAGTTTCGGATGAAATCATCGGTGAGCTAATCAAAGATCGTCTGACAAAGCCTGATTGTATTAATGGCTCATTATTTGATGGAGTGCCTCGGACATTAGGTCAAGCAGCTGAGTTAAAGAACATGGGGATAGATTTTACTCATGTGATTGAAATTCAGGTTGATGACGATGTAATTGTTAAAAGAATGTCTGGAAGAAGAGTCCATCCAGGGACTGGTAAAAATTATCATATTGACTTTAATCCACCACAAATTGATGGTATAGATGATGAAACTGGAGAACCTCTAATACAAAGAGAGGATGATAAGCCAGAAACAGTACTCAAAAGATTGACTGTATATCATGATCAAACAAAACCTTTATCAAATTTTTATTCAAATCAGGTTCATGAAAGTAATTTGAAATATATTAAAGTTGATGGATCCAAATCTGTTGATGATGTTTTCAACTTAATATCCAGTCAGATATAAATATAATGAATGTTTTAGCCATACAGAGTTCAGGTGATCAGACCTCTCTTTGCGCTATTATTAAAGATGATGTCATTCAATACTCTATAAAACATGAAAGAAAAGATCGTCCTGACTGGTCCGAAATGTTTTCAAATCTAGGGCTAGATTCTTTTTTTACATTACATGATATTGATATTTTTTCATATGCAAACAACTCTAGTTCCTATACTGCAACAAGAAGCGTAGCGGCATATTTAAAAGGGATTACTTCTGCAATTGGGAAGCCTTTGATTGTTATTGATTCAGAAAATATAGATAGCCTTGATTCAGATGCTATAGCAAAAAAAGCTCAAGAGAAATTTCTTAACTCAAAGGAAGATCTAAAAGCATTTAGACCAGAAATTGCAAATCCTATTTATTCATCAATACCTCAATATAAAAAAGTAAATGAATGAAGTTCTCCTAAGCTTTTTTTTAGGGCTAATACAGGGTTTAACGGAATTTTTACCTATTTCAAGTTCAGCACATCTATTATTCCCAACCTTATTGTTTGGAACAGATGATCTTGGATTGGCATTTGATATTGCTGTTCACGCCGGGACATTATTTGCTGTAATGTATTTTTTTAGGAAAGATCTTTCGCTTATGATCAAGTCTTTGATCTCTAAAAATAATACTCTTAAAGATAGCAGAAAGCTTGCTTATTTGTTGATAATTGCGACTATCCCAATTGTTATTGCAGGCCTTTTAGGATTAGATTTAATTGAATCAAATAGAAATAGTATTTCTAGTATTGCTTATATGAATCTTATATTTGCAGGGTTATTACTATTAGCTTATAAGTATAGATCTGCATCGAAAAGCTTAATCGAATTAACAATTTTAGGTGCAATTTTTATAGGAGTTTTTCAGATATTTGCCTTATTTCCAGGAGCATCAAGATCAGGAACGGCAATAACAGCTGCATTATTAATAGGGCTTAATTTAAAAGACTCATCAAGATTTGCTTTTCTTCTAGCAATTCCAACTATCTTGGGTGCGCTAGTTTTTTTAATAGGAGATTTAGCTTTATACCAAGCTAATATTAATGGCGTCTCTTTAATTGTTGGTTTTTTTACTTCTAGTATTTTTGCTTTTTTGACTATTAAGTATTTTCTAATTTTTGTTGAAAAAATTGGAATGTACCCATTCGTAATATACAGAGTTTTGTTGGGTGTTTTTATATTAGCAATAATATGAATTTCCCTATTTATATTGATAATAAAATTTATTCAGACCATTTAATCAAAGTCTTAGGTTTCTCAGAAACTAATTTAGTAAACGTATATCCTGAAGAGAAAGCATTTTTTATATATAAAGACAATGGATTACATTTTGTAATCAATTCATTACAAAATAAACATATACATTTAGATTTTTTAAAAGGGCAAATGGGTTGGAGGCTTAAAAGAGCTGATCATGAAACTCTTCTAAAAAAAGCATTAGGTAAAAAAAATGATAATCTAACAATACTTGATGGCACTGCAGGTTTTTTATCAGATACTTTAATTTTATTAGCATTAGGTCATAAAGTTATTGCATGCGAACAAAGTAATGTTTTATTTATGTTGTTAAGTGACGCCATCTATAGAGCTAAAGATAAATTGCATTTTTTAAAGAATTTAGAACTAATTCATGGAAATGCTATTGAGGTCTATAAAAAAACAAAAAATATTGATCTTATTTATTTAGATCCTATGTATCCTGAAAGTAATAAGAACGTTTTAAGGTCAGGCAACATGAATGATATAAAAAATATTTTAAAAGTTGAGAAAATTCAAAATCTAGAAGACAAGATATTCTTCGATTTTAAAAAGCATAAATTTAAAAAGATTATCTTAAAAAGACCAATTAAATCTAAGATAATAGATGACAATTTGAATTATCAAGTGAAAGGTAAATCAACAAGATTCGATGTGTATATATAAAAAGGAGAACAAATGAACCCATTTACAATGATGAAAGATGCTAAAAATATGGAAAAGATGATGAAGCCAGCTCTCGAAAAATTTATGAAGGAAGCAGGTTTTGTAAAAAAAGATGAAATCGAACCATTAAAAAGAAGAATCGCTGAATTAGAGTCTGAGGTATCCAAATTAAAAGCCTAAAAGAAGAAGATATTTCTAGAATAATTGAAATGGCATGGGAGGACAGAACTCCTTTTGATGCTATTGAAGACAATTATGGTTTAAATCAGAATCAAGTTGAAGACTTAATGAGAAGTAACCTTAAGAAAAGCAGTTATAGCTTGTGGAGAAAAAGGGCTAGGGGTCGCAAAACAAAACATTTAGGCTTAAGAGATTTTAAAGTTGGAAGACATCATTCATATGACCAAAACAAACTTAAAAACTAACCATATTAAAATAGAAAATCTTTATAAATCTATTTTTTCGGATGTAGGAAATACTTCTATAAATTTAAGAGATGATAGGGTTGAGATAATTCATCTAGATGAAAGCAATCAAGACCCTGCGATTATTGATATTCATGAAACTAAACTTGGTTACATTGTCAATTACTGGGATGGTTACTCTTTATCAGAAACTGAAGAATCACTCGATTTAATAAAAGCATTAAAAATTTTCAAACGGTATGCAAAAAAAATGGCCAAAAATCTGAAAAGATATTCTGACCATGTTTAAACTAATCTATAAGTCTAGTAACCATCATCCGATTCTACATAATGAGATTTTGGTTTGAAAAGTTGATCGGAAGAGGCACTTTCAGACCCATGATAACCTTGATCATTTGGCATATAGAATATTAGATTAGGGTATTCATAAAAAGTATGTTCATGATCTGTGCTATTTTGTTTTTGCAGGTAAACTTTGTAAGTAAACCCAGATGCTCCTTTGTATGGACCAGTAGCAACGGTACCTTTTACTTGAAGTGCTCCGGATGAATTAGTGACGTCAATAGTACTAATATCATAATTCTCAACTTTAATAATCTTACCTCTTGAATACATGCCTGCATGGAATTGACAATAGGGAAAGATTTCATCAGGAGTATTTGCTGAAACAGTTAATGTCAGTGTATTTTTATCCCAGCCTTCATTGGTACCAATTTCAGCACTACCGTCTCTATCATCTACTTCAGTAGATAGCAAAAAAGGATGATTGGATGCAACAGTACTTGTTGGATCAAATTTTATTACGTCGCCTTCTTTTACAAAAATTATAAAATCTGTGTTTGAAGGATTAACCTCATCAACTAGATAATTAGAACTACCTTCATTCGATAAAGAGTAAGTTGTTGTTTTTAAATTTTCTTCAGTATCAGCAATCGCTCCTCCTTGCCATGAAGTATTTTCATTAATCCAACTTATTGTATTGAATGTTAATTTATCTATTTCATTAATATCAGCAGTGTCATTAATTACAGCTTCCATTAGATCTTCTAATTCTTCAGTGCCAACTTTTGTAAAGTAGGAGTGTGAATTATTATTGTTTGCATACATCTTTTGTAAAAATGAGGAAATACCTGATGAAAGACTTACTAATTGGCTGCTTGAAGGAGAGAAACTGTCATCAAGATTGCTAAGTAAGTATTTTATAAAAGTTGTATCTCCAAGGGATGTTTCGTCACCAGATCTTTCAAATATATTTTTTGTTAAGTACCATTCAGAACTATTTTCAGTAAAGGTATGAATTTTTTTTAGCACTTCATTTAAGATAATTAGCTGTGAATATACAACTGCTGCCTTATTAGAAGCATTAGATGATAGACTTGAGTAAGGATTATCAAACCTAATCATGAAGTTTGAGTCAATACCTAACTTAGATTTTAAAGTCTCGTATTCAGTGTTGTTATCATATAGGTGAAGAAGTGTGGTTGCTGGGTTGATTATAAAATTTTGACTAGTTAATGGTTCACCTATAACAGCACTTCTCCCTTCCTTGAATTGCCAGTTAGTATTAGGATTAAATCCATTTTCAGTTTTTATGACTCCAGTTCCAGCACTGGAATCAACACTAAGGCTAAATGAACCATTCTGTGATGTTGTTGTGCTGTAGGCTGAATCACTGCATGAAGTTGTAATATTTTCAACAAAACAGATATCTGCAGATTGTATTGGTCCTGAGAAAACAAATGTTCCGTCATAATTATCAGTGGTGACATCATCTGATGTATCATTAGTAACTGTTATCTCAAAATTTGCGGATGCACTTAAACTCCCATCAGAAACATTAGCAGTGATTTTATACACATTATTCGTATCTGCATCGGAAGGGTTTTCAAAGTCAGGACTGGTATCAAAGGTCACAACTCCTTGGTTTGTAACTGAAAAGAGATTAGAGTCATCGCCAGTAAGTGAGTATGTTAAAGCATCACCATTTGGATCACTGGCATTGACAGTCATAGCAGAGGTTTGGTTTTCTTGAACTGATATGTTTGTGGTTGTATTGTTTATAGTTGGTGCACTATTATTATTACCAGAGCCATAGTTATTTCCGTCACTAGATGAACCACCACCACCACCACATGAAGTTATAAAAATTATTGATGTTAATAAAATAAAAGATTTTGTACGCATGTAATCTCCTTAATAGTTTAAATAAAAATTAAAGAGATCTGGGCGTTCTATATTATGTAAGTTTATAAAAATGCCTTTTATAAACAAGAATAAGACAAAGCAGATCTATATATTTTACTTGCTATTAATCTGATTGGAGAGGAGATAGTTCATACCCTAATAGGGGAGAATATAAACTAATAATTAATAGCAGCAAAATATGTAGTGCATATTACATATATAATTTAATTTTTGTCAATAATCTAATAATTTATTGTATTTAAAGCTTTTTTCATGATAATTTTTTGTAGTTTTATTACAGAATATCTATTTTTTCTAGCGTTGATTAAAATATTAATTATGTTCTTATTTGACCATTTCCATTTACAAAGTATTTAAAACTCGTTAGTTGATCTACGCCAACAGGGCCTCTGGCATGAAATTTTCCTGTAGCAATACCAATCTCTCCACCCAATCCGAATTCACCACCGTC
>CENP01087157.1_pt1 | contig 10263 bp, 8 predicted proteins | sample 361281 | NCBI WGS metagenome assembly CENP01 (sample SAMEA2591122, study PRJEB7988) | marine metagenome | biome: marine biome (ENVO:00000447); feature: deep chlorophyll maximum layer (ENVO:xxxxxxxx); material: saline water (ENVO:00002010), including plankton (ENVO:xxxxxxxx) | depth 70 m
TTACTAGGTTTAAATGTTGGAACAAACCTTTCTGGTAAATAAACTGGCTCTCCTGTACCCGGGTTACGGGCCTTCTTTGGCATCCTATGTTTTATTCCAAAAGTACCAAAACCCCTTAGCTCAACCCTCTCATTATCTGCCAAGGAGTCAATGATCGTACCCATTATTCCGTTCAAAACCGTTTCTGTTTCAACCTTTGTTAGCCCAGTCGCTTCCGCAACAAGGTCTACAATTTCTTGTTTTGTCATTACCTTTCCCCTTTAATGAGCTTGATTAATAGATTTGGGAACTATTTTACCCAAATAACCAATTTTTGTCCTACATGAATTAAATGTGAACCATATTTTAGATTATTCCATCGCCTTATCTTGCTTGCTCTTGTACCAAAATTCTCTGCAATCTGCCCTAACGTATCTCCACGTTTAACTCTGTAAAACCGTTTGGAATATCCTGGAGGCCCTCCATTGTCACCATTGCCCCAAACTCGGCCACCTTTCAAAGGCACATTTAATTTTTGGCCAACGCGGACCTTATTTCTATTCCTAATTTTGTTTACCGCCGCTAAATCATGTATAGATACGTTATACTTTTTTGAAATAGTCCATAGGCTTTCACCGTATCTTACCCTGTGAACTACAAATTGAGGTGCAAAGCGTTCTTCTTCTGGAATCGCGTTCCATGCAGCAATAAATCCTTTTTTACTTTCAACTGGTAATTTCAATTGATAACCGGCCTCTGTTGGCGTGGCTGATTGCCTAAGTTCTGGATTGTACTCCCTTAATACATTTGGTTTCAAACCTGCAACACGTGCAAGAACAGCAATATCCGCACTTTTCTCAAGTTCAATTGTTTCATATCTAAATGGTTTTATATTTTTTGGCACTTTGAAACCATAGGCTTCAGGGGTACGGGCTATAATAGCAGCTGATAGGAAATATGGAATGTAGTTCCTTGTTTCTCTTGGTAGGGAGTGCATCTGCCAGAAATCATAAGTTTGATGCAGTTTAGAGGCTCTTAAAACCCTTCCTTCACCACAATTATAAGCAGCCAACGTTAAGTACCAATTATCAAATAGAGTATACAAGTCCTTTAAATATTTACAGGCAGCATGAGTTGCTTTGACCGGATCCCTTCGTTCATCTCTATACCAATCTCGATTTAAACCATATGTTTTACCTGTTGAGTAAATAAATTGCCACATCCCTGATGCTTTCGCTTTACTGTAAGCTTTTGGATTAAAGCCAGACTCTATCATTGCCAGATACATTAACTCCTCAGGCATCTCATGCTCTTTAAGAATTGGCAAGATTAAATCTTTGTATTTGACATATCTATCAAGCCAGATCTGAAACTGTTTTCTTCCCTTTGTTTGAAAATAATTAATGTATTGATCTACCTGCTTAGTCCGAACAAGAGGAATATGCCCATCCCGATCATCAACAACTGTAAACTTTGTTTCACCCATCTCAATTTCTATGGCTTCAGATATATCAGCCCAAACTTTCTCCGCCATTACGGGTGCATTAATATTTTGAACAGTTACCAAGTTATGAGTATAAAGGTCAGTAAAAGTTCTATTGAAACGGCCAAATTCTTCCTTATCCTCAAGGTTCATCTCTCCAATCTGATCTGCTTCTATGAGCAATTCAAAAATCTTACTTAATAAGAATGCTACTTCGAGCGTGTCTTTATTGAAATCAGAAATGATCACCTCAGACATAAGTAATTTCGCGTCCTTTAATATTTCAGGGAATCTATTTCGAGTTTCATCAACGGCATTATTGGAAGTAGTATCGGTTGTTGCTGTTGTAAAAACAGAAGCGCTAGGGAATACGCTTGAAATAGACTTCGCCTCTGAACCAAGCAAGGCTTTGGTTAAGACAAGTAAGAATACAATTGCTCTAAGTATTTTATTCAAAGGGATTTAGTGTAACTCCGCGATAGGATATTAACCTAAAATATCAATTCACACAAGTCATTGTCTATTCATTTTTTGAATAGTTTTTGTTGTGCTATATCCTGGAGTTAATGGGACTATTTTCACTTTTCCGCCCCATTCAGTTACCTCGCTTTTGCCCACAACCTCATCTGGCGAATAATCTCCACCCTTTACTAAAATATCCGGTTTAATAATTTTAATCAAATTTAATGGAGTTTCATCATCAAAAAGATATACCCTTGATACGAGCCCTGTTTTTGTTAAAGCGTCTAATCTAATTGACTCAGGTTGAATGGGCCTGCCTTCACCCTTAAGCATTTTAACTGAAATATCAGAGTTCACCCCCACAATTAATATATCGCCAAACTTTTCAGATGCCTTTAATAAATCAGTATGACCCTTATGTAAAAGATCGAAACATCCATTTGTAAAGACAATACATTTCCCAGAGCCCTTCCATTTAATACAATCTTTGTGAATGGTGGATTTAATATTTTTTCTCATTACTGCAATTTCTCTACCTGACCCCTGACATAGTTAGCTAATTCTCTCCGGGTTTCAACGGAATAACCTCTTGCAGAAATGGGTTTTCCTACACGCAATTCTATTGGGTTATTATTCATAGACCATGATTCAGGCTCAAGCTTCTCAAATGTGCCAACAAATGCTATTGGCACAATAGGCATATTGGTATCAACCGCTAATTGTAACCCTCCGGGCTTAAAAGGAGCCAACAAACCGTTACGAGTACGTGTTCCCTCAGGGAATAGTAGAATAGATCTGGGTATTAGCATTAGTGACTCCTTTGCATTTTGAAGGGATTTAAAAGCACTGTCAGTATTTTTTCTATCTACCCATATATGCCCAGCTGTATCCATTACCCAGCCCAATAAAAAAACGGACCTCAATTCTTTTTTTGCTATAGGAACCAACCAAAAAGGCAGAGCTGCAAATGCTAGCGGGATATCAAATACTGATGTGTGATTACCTGCAAAAATATAATTACTATTTTTATCAAGATTATTTAGGCCTTTTATAGAAAATTTTACCCCAGTGAAAAATAAAATACTTTTTGCCCACAACCTTGCACAGTGTCCTAAGGCCCTTCCTTTTTTAGATTCGAAAAATGATATAAAGATACCTGATAGTCCAAATATAAAAGTAAAGATCACCGTAATCAGGAAAGCCCAGGAAGCCCTCAATTATAAAATCTCCTGAATGCCTATAAAATCAGCAACCTTTTGAGGAAACTTTATAGTGCCATCTTCCTGTTGATAAGTCTCAATTAAAGCAACCATTAATCTAGGCGTAGCGACCCCAGAGCCATTTAACGTATGAAGAAATTGTATATGATTATTATATCCTCTATATCTTATGTTACCACGACGAGCTTGAAATGATTCAAAATTGCTACATGAAGACACCTCTAACCATTTACATTCTCCAGGAGCCCAAATCTCTATATCGTAACACTTTGCCGCAGCAAAGCTTAGATCACCAGTGCATAATTCTAACACTCTATAGTGTAAGCCTAGTTTCTGCAAAATTGATTCAGCTTGTTTAGTAAGGTTTTCCAATTCATTGTAAGAGTTTTCAGGAGTTGTGAATTTGACTAATTCTACCTTATTGAATTGATGGACGCGCAATAAACCTCTTGTATCTTTTCCATAAGAACCTGATTCTCTTCTAAAACATGGAGAATATGCCACATACTGAATAGGCAGTTCTGATTCATCAATGATTTCGTCACGGTGAATATTAGTAACTGGCACTTCAGCGGTTGGAGCCAGATATAAATTATCTAATTCAGTATGGTACATATCTTCTTCAAACTTTGGCAACTGGCCTGTTGTAACCATTGACATTTTTTTCATCAATACAGGAGGAAAAATTTCTTTATAACTATATTCTTTTCGATGGTGTTCCATCATTGAATTAATTAAGGCACGTTCGAGTTGAGCCCCTTGCCCAATGTAGAGGGGGAATCCACTTCCAGAAAGTTTTGCCCCTCTTTTGAAATCAAACAAATCTAGGTCTATACCAATTTCAGTATGTGTTTTTAGTTTGAAGTCTATTTCAGGTTTTTTACCCCAAGATCTGATCTCAACATTGCCTGACTCATCTGTTCCTCGAGGGGAGCTATCATGTGGAGGGTTTGGAACCTTGAATAATAGATCATTTAATTGGTTTGAAATCTTTTCTAGGTCATATTCAACTTTCTTTAAATTTTCACCTAATTCTTTCATGGTATTAATTGCAACGGAAGCATCATGACCTGATTTTTTTGCTTGACCAATCGCCTCAGATGCACTGTTCCTTTTAGATCTCATTTCGCTAGATATTGTTTTTAATTCACGTAATTTTTCATCGAGAGATAAGATGAGCCCCATGTCGCTATTATCCTGCTTTAATGCTAATTTCTGTTGGAAGGACTCTTTATTTTTTCGAAGTTTTTTGATTGATATCATCTACAATTACCTTTAGTTATACAATTAATTTATTTTCAATAATTGTCCATTACAAAAGCTTAAAGAATTTTTAGTTTTTAGTGGGCAGTTGCCCGGGCTAAATATAATTTGGATTAGTTCTATTTCCAGAATAAGTTTAAATATTCATACAAGGAATACTATCGATATAAACTGCGCCCAGTTTAAATAATAAAGGCAAAGCATAATAGAACATTCAATCGGGTAATTGTATTTCCTTGTCTCATGTCGAGACCTCGGCAGAATGACCAAAGTAATGAAAATAATTATTAAATTAATTGCACTATTAGTGTATATAAGCGGGTTGTCCAAAACCCAGACACTAGACCTTAATTCATTAAGGCTAGCACAAAAACAAATATCTAAATCAACAGGTACAACGTCATCAATCACGAAAAAAGATAGGAGCCAAGATAGATTTATAATTGACAAACCCATTGAACCCAATGAATATTATGTTGGCCCGGGCGACCAATTCAATATTAATATAATTTCAAGTAATGAGACATTTGATCACAGTCTCACAATATCTCCATCAGGCAGACTACTCATTCCTTCAGTAGGAATTGTAGATTGTAATCAATTAACACTAAAACAATTAATAAATGAAATAAAAAAAGAAATAAGGTCTTGGAATAAGAACGTTAAAATAAATGTAGAATTAGAAGTTATCAGACAGTTTAGAGTTTTAGTATCTGGTCAGTTTACAAATGCTGGTTACTTTATTGTCACACCGATGACGAGAGTATCTGATCTCTTTGAGCAAATCATCTCTGACTTTAACCAAAGGAAAAAAGATTCATTTAGCACGCGTGGCAGTGAATCTGGTAATAATGAAACATTTGGAATGAGATCCAGAATAGCTGTTGATGACTTTTATAAAAGAAAGCTTGGAATAGCTCAAGATATTGAAAAAAGCGATATTGATCTCTTATCGAAAAGGAATATTATTGTTTTAAGAGGTGATAAATCAATCGAGGTCGACCTTGAAAAATTTAAAGTCACTGGTGATGTACTATACAATCCGTACATACAGCAAAATGATATATTAAAAATACCTTATAAAAATCGTTCTTTTACAGTAAAAGGTGGAATACAAAAACCAGGTGATTATGAGTATAAGGCAAAGGACAGTATAGCTGATGCTCTGTTAATCGCGGGAGGTCTTTTTTCTGATAGTAATATAGATAGTATAAGAATTACTCGGTCTAACTCTGAACGAGATTCCGAATCCTTTTATATTTCAGTCGAACAATCTAAAAATTATGAGCTATTTCCAGAAGACCATATCATGGTTCCTTACTTTGATAATGAGAAGCCACATAATATCGTTGAAATATTAGGAGAAGTAAAATATCCTGGTTCCTATCCAATAATAACTGGGGTAACAACGATAAACGACATTATAATTGAGGCAGGTGGGTTTTTACCAAATGCTGATTCTTCAAAAATATATGTTAATAATAGTACAATAATAAAAATTCCAGACCGTGAACTTGAACGGATATTGTTAAAGGATGGATTGAATAGATCTATTGAAGAAAAAGCTTATGTAAAAGCTCGAATTAGAACAGAAAAAGGTGCACTAGAAATATCTTCAAGAGATAATCAAAACAATCACCTTGTAAATGGCGATGATATTATTTTTGTTCCAAGAGATTTCCCCTATGTGGAGGTCATTGGATCGATATTATCACCAGGAAGATATCCATTTTCTATAGGCAATAAAGCAAATGATTACATAGAAATGGCAGGTGGTATTTCAAAGAATGCATCAAGAAAAAAGTTCATAGTTAAATCAACAACGGGACAAAGATTAATACTAAGAAGGAATCAAAAAATAGAAAGTGGAGATATTATTTTTGTTGCAGACAAGTTAGAATATAATAGATGGTATGCTGCTAAAGAGCTCATATCAGCAATAGGTCAGGTTGTAGTACTTTTTGTTTACATTCAAACAATTATCATCAGATCGTAATGAAACTAACACCACACGAAGAAAAAATATTAAATATCATTAAAGGTAATCCTGAAATCATAGATAATCCAGATAAAAGAGCAACTGTTGCAAAAAAGTATGGGTTAACTGAAAAGACATTAAGAAACCGAATTGCAGAACTGAAAAAAAGAGGCCTTGTAAAAGTTCAAAAGGGCGAAATACAAGAGAATAAAAAACCGCTTATAACAGATAATGACGAGATCAATATCAATGTAATCGGTGAAATATTATTGAAAAAGAGAAACTTCGTATCAAAATTTTCTTTAGTTTGTACACTAGCTGGTCTTACTTATTCACTTTTCGCAACAATTTACTTCGAATCAAAGATATCTCTTTACCCAGCAGGTGAATTAAGCCAAACTGGAGGAGTACTCGGTGACTTCCAAGGATTAGCTAAATCATTTGGACTTGGTGGATTGGCAAGTGCACCCACATATAATATTCCTGACATAATTAAAAGTAGAAGATTAAAAAAGGATATTGTTCTTAAAGAGTGGAAAACAAAGGACTATCCTGATGGATCTAATTTAATTGAATATTGGGAATTGGACGAGCCGTCCTTTTTCTCCCCTATGAAGTTAATTAGGCAGTTTTTACCAAGTGGTGGTTTTAAATCAGCAAAAATAGATAAAGAGACCTATGAAGCTATTCTTGAATTAGATGAATTGATATCTGTGAAAGAAGAGATCTCTGGTTTGATATCTGTAACAGTTTTGATGGAGGACCCAAAGTTAGCCTCCGACATTGCAAATTATATTGCAGAATATGTTAAGAATTTTATTTCACTAGAGCAAAAAAGGGAAACCTCGAGGAATAAGACCTTCGTAGAGAAACAAATGGAAGAAGCAAAATCTCAAACTGAGAACTCTGAAGATTCTTTGACAGATTTTAGAAAAGATCATCCATTAAGATTGGATACACCCTCCATAGAGATGATGAGAGAAAGACTTGAAAGTACAGTAGAAGAAAATCGTGCAGTTTATATTACACTTAGACAACAATTTGAGATCGCAAAAATTGATGAAGCAAAAGAAAGGCTTCTAATCAATATCTTAGACACAGCAGAGCCTGCGGTTAAAAAAGCTAAACCAAAACGAACTTTAATTGTTCTCCTATCACTTTTTGGTGGTTTCATATTAGCAATTCCTTTCTCCATTTACCTTGACAGACGAAAAAGTTAATCAAAAACATAATCTCTTCTTTAGTCAACGCCTCATAAAGAACTCCTTTTATACAGGCTTGGCCTTGGGCTTCGTAGGGATTATTCCATTTGCATTTAATTTTTTAGTAGCTAGATCCTTTGGTAAAGAAATTTTAGGTTCAATTAACATTACACTTAGCTTCTGTCTCATCATCACGATCTTTGTTACTAACTTTTTTGGAAGTGCTGGGAACAAATACCTTGCGGAATACCGTGGTAGCCAGGACTTAGAACATTTTCAATTTGTTTTTAAGATAATGATCGGTATACCTATCATTATCTTATCAATTATTGCTGGGCTACTTTCATGGAACTGGGCCTACATATCCAATAATTTTTCTTTACCATCAAATCTTTTATGGCCTGTGATACTTTATATTTTTTTAAGATCATTTTATATCCTCTTTCGGCGAGCCTTATATGGCATTGATCTGGTCAAAGCTTATGCAGTAAATGAAATAATATCTGATATAATAATGCTCTTTGCAATTGGTTATGTAACTTATAATAACCAATCTTCTCTGCTTATTGAATGCTATATATTATGCTATTCAATTTTCTCCATACTATCAATAAACACACTTTTTAAGAAGTATAATTCCATAAAAGCGACCTTAACCAGGAACAACCAATTTGACCCAAAAGATGTAATACAAAAATTTATCAACTATGGCATAGTCAGTATGGTTGGTACTGTGGCAAGTACTGGGACCGGTTATCTTTCTGTCTTAATAATTGGGGTGTATTTAAGCAACTCAGATGCGGGGATATACTCCTCTGTCCTTTCCATTGTTAGTATTCTTATGTTCGTTCCCAAACTTTTTACTCAGGTCTTTTTACCCGAATTTTCTAAACTGTTTGGTGAAGGTGATAGATCAAAAATCCTACAAATATTTAAGCAATCAACCTGGCTAATGTTGGCAATATCAACGACAGTTTGTTTATTATTATTTTTATTTTCTGGAAATATTCTATCATTGTTTGGTCAAGAATTCTCAACTGGAAGTACAATTTTAAACATTATCTTACCAAGCGTATTTATTAGAATGGTCTCCATCCCATTTGTTTCTTTTTTATCAGGAACAAAGTATGTTATTTATCCTAATATTGGAGGAATAGTTATTCTGGTTACTTCACTAATATTCTGGATAATCTTTGTACCAAAATTTCATTTAGTTGGCATAGCACTTGGCTATACAACCGGAATCATAGTCGGTATTGGTTACCAAATAATAATTGCTATTGTTAAAATTAAATCATTCAATATCAAAAGCTAATAGCCTTTCTAAATGATCAAATTATCAGTTATCATAAAGTATTATCTTTATTCTTTCTTACTACTCGATGCCCTGAGTGGTTTCATGCGTATATATTCAGGAATTACAAATCCACTTTTCAATGTTGGATATTGGGTAAGAGGGCCAATACTTGTTCTTTTTCTTTTTTATTATTTGGTCAAATTAAAGAATAAAAAATTATTCATCGATGAAATTCTAGCGTTGATTATTTTTGCTTACTTCATATTTAACCTGATACTGAATTATACCATAATGCCTTCCACGAGGATGATTATTGAAAATATACCATATATTCTCAGACAGCAATTTTTAATTTTCCTTTTAGTCTATTTACGAAATCGTTTCACCTTTTCAGAAGGCTTAATAAAAAGGGTGGTCATGATAAATTTTTCAATCTTGACCTTAAACCTAGTAATTGGTTATTTCTTAGGATTTGGTCTAGAGTCATACAGGTTCTCTGGTACTTCAAAAGGGATGTTCCAAGGAGGGAATCCAGTTTCAATATTAAATCTGGTATTTTTCACATTTTTTCTAATGGATGGAGCATTAAGAAAAAAGCTTATCCCAATTGCATTAACATTTTTTAATGGATTTGTAATAGCTTCGAAAAGCATTTTTGGGTTTGTTATACCAATATTCTTTGCTTTAAAAAGACGGTACTTGAGTTTAAATAAAATTATTTTTTATAATATTTTTGCTATCATAATTATTTTTTCTTTTGATTACATGACAAATAAGGCAGTCGAGTTGTATGAAGAAAGGTTCGGTCTTAATATTAATAAATCCATTGCAGCAGCAGAAAGAGTTGGTGGCCTGTATGATAACAAGACATTAAACAATGTGGCGTCAATAAACTTTAGACGATATGCCTCTATGAACATACAAATGGGAGAGTCCTTAGATGGCTTTAATTCAACATTTTTTGGTATAAGCCTGGCTGGGCAAAATATTTTCTGGGAAAGACGAGGGGAGTTTATTTTTCGTCATGCATCAATGGATTTCTTTGATTTCTTTTTTAAATATGGAATAGTAGGAACCATACTATTTATTTTTATATTGTTTAGGAACTACAGACTATATATTTCAACAATATTTAATAGAGACGGGCTCGTTTTTACTTTATTCTTTCTTTACGCTTTTTTTGGAGGACATGTGATCGACTCAGTAACCTCAGGTAGTTTATTCTTTTTTTTTCTTGGTAAAATATCTGGAAATAATAACCAAGACGAATCAACTATTAACAAAGGTTAATAAATATCATGGAAAAACCTAAGGTCGCAATAGTTTGTAACAGTTATCCAACAAAAATAAATGAAACAAATCAAATTTTTATAAAGAAC
>CENP01000831.1_pt1 | contig 10260 bp, 6 predicted proteins | sample 361281 | NCBI WGS metagenome assembly CENP01 (sample SAMEA2591122, study PRJEB7988) | marine metagenome | biome: marine biome (ENVO:00000447); feature: deep chlorophyll maximum layer (ENVO:xxxxxxxx); material: saline water (ENVO:00002010), including plankton (ENVO:xxxxxxxx) | depth 70 m
GCATATGATTTTTATGAACTTAATAAATCAAATAATTGTAATTTACAGATCGGTGGGTCGGATCAATGGGGCAATATAATTAATGGTGTTGAACTTATTAAGAGAGAATCTAGAAAGCAAGCTTATGGACTAACTACACCACTCATAACTTTAGCATCAGGTGCTAAAATGGGAAAAACTGAGCAAGGTGCAGTATGGTTGAATAAAGAAATGTTATCACCATATGATTATTGGCAATTTTGGAGAAATACGGATGATCGAGACGTATTGAAATTTTTAAAGATGTTTACTGATTTATCTATAATTGAGATTGAAAATATAAAAGATAAAAATATAAATGAATTAAAAGTATTACTCGCAAATAAAACAACAGAAATGCTACATGGTAAAAAAGTAGCAGAACAATCATGGAAACTTGCAAAAAATACCTTTAAAGAAAATTCAACTGGTGAAAATCTTCCTGGAATTAAAGTTAATAATAGCATTTTATCAAAAAATATAGTCGAGCTTATATCTTTTGTGAACAAGGAAATTTCAAAATCTGAAATAAGAAGATTAATCAAATCAAAAGCAATCAAAATAAATAATGAAAATATTCAGGATGAAAAATATATTATTGATCCTAGTTTGCTCGCAGATAAAGGTTTTGTGAAGTTATCTATAGGAAAGAAAAAACACTTTAAAATTACAAATTAATTACCTTTAATATTTTCTAGAGTTCTTGTAATAAATCTAGGAGTTAAAGTTTTTATTGGATTAACTGTGCTTTTTAAATTATTTGGTTGCCCTTTTATCTTAAAACTTACTCCAAAAACACCCTCTCCAGTTTTGTTGCCTACTAAGATATTTCCTAGTAAAGGAATTTTGGAAATAGTTTTATTAATTGTTGTTGCTGGCACTAAAGTGCCTCTTAAACTTGTTAATCTGTTTTTTTCTATATAACCTTCCATCATTATTGAAATAGCTGGACCGAGCGCATAAATCTCATCTATCTCTATTAGATTATTTTTTGACTTAAAATCCATTTCAAATTTATCAAATCTTATACCTTCGCCAGTTAAAAGATCAGCAATACCTTGCAAAGATGCTAGCGTAAGTATTTTTGCCAAAATTGGAACTTCTTTAATTTTGAAATTAGTAATTTTAAGGTTTGTCCTTGAAGTATTATCAATTTTAGTTGAACTTAATATCAATTCACCTTCATCAAAACCTTTTATAAAATTATAATTATTTATAAATGGTTTTGGTTCTTGGATAGCTATGTTTGTAATTTTTTCATTCTTAGCTGTTGTTCTATAATTATAAGAGAATTTATTTTCATTATCCAGAACTCCGTCAAGCTTAGCTAAAAATAATTTATTATTTTTAATGTCAAATTCACCAACAAATTTTTTTAGATATTCATTTTTTTCTAAATATACATTGTCTAAACTTAATATTATTGAAGTATTTAAATTTTTAAATAAATTAAAAAACTTATTTTCGTTGTTACTATTCAATATTTTTTCAATAATTTTTTCTCCATCGATTTGGTTTCCAATGAGTTGATAGTTATTTGAATTTTTTTTAATTTTAAAATTATTTTTAATTCCTTTGCTATTTTGAAAATTTACATCAATTTTGTCCACACTTTGAATTTTAAAATCATCTGAAATATGGAGATTATTTACTGAAATATAGTTTTTATTTTCTGTATAACTAATTTTCTCTAAATTAAAACTATCTATAGATTTATTTAATAAAATTTCTAATTTTGAAGGTATATTTTTTTTCTTTAAATATTGAACTTCATTAATTTTTAAACCACTTTCATTTAAATCCAATAAGGAATAAAGTTCAAAGTTATTTTTACTACCTTTATATTTAATAAAAAAATTATCTTCTTTATTTTTTAATAAGTATTTTCCATCCAGATGTAGATTTATTATATCATTTGAATATTCAAATAAAATTTGAGGATTTTTGATAGCTATCTTATTATCGAAACTCGTTAAATATTTTTTAATTAAATTTGATCTGTAATTAATATTTAAATTGTCGAAATTTAAATCTGATTTTATAGAAAATTTTTTAACGCTAAATGTATCATCAATTGAAGCATTTATCTTAAAATTTGAATTTATATTTACAATTTGATCATCTATCAAATTATCTTGTTTTTGGATTTTTAAATATTTTTTAAACTCTTTAGTATTGATACTATTGTTATCTGACCTTACAAATATTTCTACATCAGAGATTTTAGAGTCATTTTTGTCTAATTTAAAATTTATGATATTATTTTCGGACTCATTATCAAAATTTTTATCTATAAATGAGTAATTACTTTTAAAATCTATATTAAATAATTTATCTCCAAGGATTATATTGGTCTTTATATTTTTTAAATACAAAACGTCCTGAATTTCTTTATTTAGTTCTAATTTCTCTAAATTTATTTCAGAATTGACGAGGTAATTTTCTATTTTGTTATTATTAATTTCAAATTTGAAGTTATTATCTGTCTCAATATTAATCTTTTTATCAGATAGTAGTTTTAGATCTAAATCAAAAAGGTTTAAAAAGATATTAGGATCTGCAATTGTTTTTCCATTGTTTATACTTCCTTTTATCTCAATTTTTTGACTGTTTTTTCTAATTAAAGATAAATTTAAATTATTATTTTTAAATTCATTATTTAAATTTAAATCATCTAAAAAAGCAAAATTTGAGTCGACCTCTGCAGTAAATTTTCCATTTTCAAGTTTGGAATTGATTATACCTTCTTTTAAAAATATTAAATTTTGGTATCTATTATTGAAATAAACTTCATCAAAATTTAAAACTGAGTCAATTTTAATATTTTTTATTTTCTTATTTTTACTGAATTTAAAAGAGAATAGATTTTTACTCTTAAACAAAATATCTTTATCAGACAAATAATCTTGTTTTATATTCGCATATTTAAACACTAAATTCGGGTTTATTAATGCTTTAGTATTTTCTATATCTCCTTCAATGTAATATTCGCCAGATTTTTCTTGTTTAATATCTAATCTTTTTGATGAAAGAAGTATCTCTTGATAAATAAAATTTAAATTTGAAATTTTAGTTATTTTATCTTGTGTCTGAAAATTAAAATTTATGTCATTCAGACTTTCATTACCTGGTATATTTAATTTTGCTTTGCTTACAGAGCCTGAAATAAAATAAGAAAGATCCTCTTGACTTTTGCTATCCAATTTAGCTCCTATTTCAAAATTTAACAACCCTTCTTTGATCTGACTATAAAAAATATATCTAGATAAATTATAGTCCATAGTATTTAAGAATGATGTAATATCTACAATCGAATTACTTGAAGATTTTATATTAAAATTTTTTATTGAACTTTCATTCTTTAAAAATTTTATCAAATCTAAATTAATATCTATATTTGAAATTTTAATTGCATTGAATTCTGTAATTAACTTTGAATTCTTGGTATTAATTTTAATTGCAATTTCACTGAGATTTAACTTAATATGAACATTCTCAGTTTGAAGTGTTAATTTAGAATTGTAATCTTTTACTTTATTATTTATAAACTTGTTAAATTTATCTGTTTTAACTCCATAAATACTTAAATATGCAATGCTTACAATTAAGATTAGTAAAATCGATACACCAGTTATTAATATTTTCTTACGCATTTAATTTATATAAAGAGTTCTCCAAAAATTCATCAATCTCTCCGTCTAATACCTTTTCTGGATTTGAATTTTCATAATTCGTTCTGTTATCCTTTACCATTCTGTAAGGATGCAAAACATATGATCTTATTTGATGGCCCCAACCAATTTCTGATTTTGAACTTTCAATATTATCAATCTCTTTTTTTCTTTTTTGTATTTCGTGCTCATAAAGTCTTGCTTTAAGCATGTTCATACAAGTTTCTTTATTTTTATGTTGTGATCTTTCATTTTGACATTGAACAACAATTTTACTTGGAATGTGAGTAATTCTCACAGCACTATCTGTTGTATTAACATGTTGTCCACCTGCTCCACTTGACCTATAAGTGTCAATTCTTAGGTCTTTATCTAATACCTCAATATCTATATTGTCACTTATTACTGGGTAAACCCAAACGCTGGCAAAGCTTGTATGTCTTCTTGCACCTGAGTCAAATGGGGAGATTCTTACCAAGCGGTGTATTCCTGACTCTGATTTTAAAAAACCATAAATATATTCTCCAGAAATTTTAATAACTGATGACTTTATACCTGCCTCATCACCTCTATGCTCACTAATTAATTCAACATTATATCCTCGGTCAGATGCCCACTTCATATACATTCTTCTCAACATTTGAGCCCAATCTTGACTTTCCGTACCTCCTGCACCTGCATGAAATTCTAAATAACTATCCAACGTATCGTTTTCATTTGAAAGAAAACATTTAATTTCCAATTTTTTTAAATCTTTTTTTAAATTTAAAAATTTATCTAATATTTCTTGAATTAGTTGTTTGTCATTTTCTTCGCTTGCAAGTTTGAAAATATCATACAACTCATCAATCTCGCTTTCTGATTGTTTGTGAGAGTCTAATAGGTCGTCATATCCTTTTTTTTCTTTTAATATTTTTTCAGCTTTTTTTCTATCATCCCAGAATTTTGGGTTCTCTATGAGAATGTTGAGTTTATTTCTTTTTAAACCAATATATTGTTTTTCAAAGAAACTCCTTAATTCTTTGATTTATTTTAATTACTTCTGATTTAAATTTTTCTATTTCCTGTTCCATTAATAAAATTTTAAAATATTTTTTTTATATTTATTAGAATTATATTGATCATTACTAATATATATTTGATTTTCAATTTTTTCTTTTTTATAAGACTCAATAATTGTTTGTTTTGAGCCAAAATCTGCTTTTTTTCCTGTCTCTGCATCAATAACCATCATTTTAATTCCTTTTGCAATTTTAAAAGGTCTTGCTTCGTATTTATTAACTGCCTTTTTAATAAATTCTTTAAAAATTGGTAAAGCAGTTTTGGATCCAGTTTCGTATTTTCCCAATTTCTTGGGATTATCGTATCCCACATATACACCTACAACCAAATTTGAAGTGAAACCAATAAACCAAGTATCTGTATTATTATTGGTTGTACCAGTTTTTCCAGCAAGTTGTAAATTTAAATCTCTTAATCGTTTTCCAGTACCTCTTTGAATGGCTCCTTCTAATATTGATGTCATTTGGTAAGCTGTCTGTGGAGAAAATATTTGCTTAAAATTACTTTTTATTATTGGTATTTTATTACCTTCAAATGATATTTTATCGCAATTTTCACAAAATCTTTTTTCATTATTGGAAATTGTATTCCCTTGGCTATCTTGAATTCTGTCTATGATTATGGGAGTAACTAATTTACCGCCATTTACAAACGAACAGTATGCACTTGTAATATTCAATAATGTTGTTTCTGCTGATCCTAAAGAAACTGATAGTAATTCATCAGGATTATCGTAGATATTTAGTTCTTTTGAGAAGTTTATGATTTTATCTATTCCTAAATCCTGAGATATTCTAACTGTCATAAGGTTTCTAGATTTTTCAACACCAGTTCTTAAAGTGGAAAGACCATAAAATTTTTTTCCATAATTCTCAGGTTTCCACATTTTGAGATCTTCCCCTTGATCAAGAACAATAGGTGCATCAAGAATTAAAGAGGATGGGGAATAGTTATTTTCTAAAGCTAACGCATATATAAATGGTTTAAAAGCTGATCCAGGTTGTCTTTTTGCTTGTGATACCCTATTAAATTCACTTTTTTTAAAACTAAATCCTCCCGACATAGCCAGAACTCTTCCACTATATGGATCCATTACAACTATCCCTCCATTAACATTTGGCAATTGCCTTAAACTGAAAATCCCGTCAGAAACTTTTTTAACATATATTAGATCATTAAGTTTGAAAATTTGGTTAAAATTTTTTCTTGTCCAATTAATATCCTCATAATTTATAATACCATTTTCTTTATTAGATGTTTGAATAACAGTTTCAAATTTATCAATCCTTCTAACAATAGCTAACTGCCAACCAGTTGTTTTTTCTATATTGAACATATCTATATTTTTATACCAATCTTTATTTTTCCGGTTTTCTAACGGACCTCGCCAGCCTTTTCTTTTATCATATTCTAATAATCCGTTCCTCAATGACGCTGCAGCTAAATTTTGAAGTTCTAAATTAATTGGTGTTTTTATGTTAAAACCTTGTTTATGAACTTTATCATATCCATAATCATGAATTACTTTTTTTCGAATATCTTCAACAAAATATCTTGTATCTTCTAAAAAAATCCTTTTTCTCTTTTTTAAATCAACTTTTGAATCGATTAATTCCTCATACTTTTTTTTTGAAATATATGAATTATCATAAAGATTTTTAATAACTAAATTTCTTCTATAAGTTGCTAGTTCTTTATTTTTATACGGGTTATACTTGCTTGGAGCCTTTGGAAGTGCAGCTAATAGAGCAGATTCTGCATAATTTAACTCACTAATAGGTTTATCAAAATATCTAAGACTTGCGGAAGCAATTCCATATGACCCTTCTCCAAGGTATATTTGATTTAAGTAAAGTTCAAGAATTCTCTCCTTTGATAATGCTCTTTCAATTCTAAAAGCTAGAATAGCCTCTTTTATTTTTCTATCTAAACTAACCTCATTGGATAGAAGAAAATTTTTTGCAACTTGTTGGGTAATTGTTGAAGCTCCTTCTAGTCTATTTGATCTTATTAAGTTAAAAAAATTATTTTTAATTGCTCTCAAAACTCCTTTGGCATCTATACCAGGGTGTTTAAAAAAATTTTTATCTTCTGATGATAGAAATGAATTAATTATTTTTGTAGGAATCGCATTATATGGAACAAATATTCTTTTTTCAGCTGAAAAATCACTAATCAAAACTCCATTTCCTGAATAAACCTTACTCGAAACTGGTGGTTTGTAGTTTTTTAAAAACTTATAATCAGGTAATTTATTTGAATATGACCATAGAATTGAAAAGATTGTTACAAATCCTAATAAAGAAATAAAGGTAAAAGCTATTAGAATTTTTTTTACAAAATTACTCATTTTAGTTTAAATTATTCATCGAATTTGTTAAAGTTATGGCACAGAATTTATAAAATTAAACTAATGAAAAAAAATCAAAACTTATGTCAAAAAATTTATACATCGATGCATCGCATCCAAATGAAACCAGAGTTGTGCTCAAGAAAGATAATCATATTGAGGATTATGAATATGAAAGTATTAATAACACATTAATTAAAAATAATATTTACTTAGGAAAAGTAAGCAGGATAGAACCATCGCTTCAGGCAGCTTTTGTTGACTTTGGAAGAGAAAGGCATGGATTTCTATCTTTTAATGATATCCAATCAGACTATTATCAGCTCCCACTCAGCGATCTAGAAAAAATTAAAGAAGAAGAAGAAAAAGTGAGAGAGGAGCTGTCAAAAGAAAGTGAAAATACTGAAAATGAAATTTTAGAGGGAAATAAAGAAATTAAATTTGATGATCCTGTTGAAAAATTAGAAGATGAGAACAATCAAAAAAAAATAGATGAAAAAAAATTTCCTTCTAAACGCTACAAAATACAGGAAGTAATAAAACCAAACCAAGTTATATTAGTACAGGTGCTAAAAGATGAAAGAGGATTTAAAGGAGCAGCTTTAAGTACTTTTATAAGCATTGCAGGAAAATATATTGTTTTAATGCCCAATACTGCCAAAGGTGGAGGTATTTCAAGAAAAATATTTAATCCAGGTGACAGAAAGAAAATTAGAAAAATTTTAAATGAGATTGAAATCCCAAGAGAAATGGGAATTATTGTTAGAACTGCTGGATCTAATAAAACTAAAAATGAAATAGATACTGATCTTAAAAATTTAATATCAATTTGGAATTCAATCAAAGATAATGCTTTAAATTCTATTGCTCCTTCATTGATACATCAAGAGAGCGATATCATTAAAAGAAGTTTAAGAGACATGTATGATGATGAAACTCAAAGTATAGTTGTCGAAGGTAATGAGGGTTATCAAAAAGCAAAAAATTATATGAAATTGATGATGCCCAAAAATATCAAAAAAGTAAAAAAGTTTAGAGAAAAAACTCCACTTTTTTTTAAAGAAAATATTGAAAAAAAACTTTTTGAAATTTTTAAATCAGAAGTAAAATTAAGTTCTGGAGGCTATCTTGTAATTAATCCAACAGAGGCACTTGTATCCATAGATATCAATTCGGGTAAATCAATAAAACAGAAGAATGTAGAAAATACCGCCCTTGATACTAACCTTGAAGCGGCCGAAGAAATAGCAAGACAAATAAAAATAAGAGATTTATCAGGCTTATTGATAATTGATTTTATTGACATGCTTAACTTTAATAACCGCAAACAAGTTGAAAAAAGATTAAAAGAAAGATGTAGAAATGATAGAGCTAGGATACAAATTGGTAGAATTAGTAATTTTGGATTACTAGAGATGTCTAGGCAAAGGTTAAGAGAAAGTAATATTAAGTGGTCGATTAAATTAACAAACGAAACATTAGCTATAAAAATAATTAAATTAATAGAAATTAAAACACTTGAAACAAATTCAAAAATAATAAAAGCAAAAATAAATCAGAAGATTTTAAATTATATAGATAACCATTTTTCTGAAGACCTAAATTATTTTAAAAAAAAACATAAAGTTAAAATTGAGCTGACTATTGATGAAAGCCTAAGTATAAACGAGTATATTTTAGAGTTTAATTCAAAGTCAGGAAAAGTGTTAGAAAAACTTGAAAAATTAGAGAACTTACAAAAAATAACCAATATTAAAGATGAACGAAATCTAAATTTAGCAAAAGAAAAAAAAATCTTCAAAAAAAAAAATTTTAAAAAAAAAAGAAATTATAAGAAGAAAATTTAAATTTTCCCCTTTTTAGTTGTTGAAGGTGATCCTTGCAGGTTTGGTGTAATTCTGCCAGAAAGAAAAGATTTCCTTCCAGAAATTACTGCATGTTTCATTGCCTCAGCCATTTGAATTGGGTTTTTTGCTTTTGCAATAGCTGTATTTATTAAAACTGCGTCACAACCAATTTCCATTGCTTCTACAGCATCTGAAGCTTGTCCAATTCCTGCATCAATTATTAATGGTACCTTTGTTTGTTTTCTTAAAATCTTAATATTTGTTTTATTTTGAATTCCTAAGCCAGAACCAATTGGGGCAGCCAAAGGCATTATCGCTGAGGCACCTGAGTTTTCTAATCTTTTACAAAGTAGAGGATCGTCATTGCAATACACCATAACCTTAAATCCCTCTTTTGTTAAAATTTCTGTTGACTTAAGCGTCTCTATCATCTCTGGGAATAAATTTTTCTTATCACCTAGAACCTCAAGTTTTACAATTTTCCATCCACCAATTTCTCTTGCAAGTCTCAAAGTTCTTAAAGCTTCTTTTGAATTAAAACAGCCAGCAGTATTTGGTAAATACATTATTTTTTTTGGATCAATATAATCCATTAGTATTGGTTTTGATGGATCTGCTATATTAACTCTTCTAACTGCAACTGTAACTATTTCTGCACCAGATGCATTTATCGCACTTGCACATTCCTGCATATTTTTATATTTTCCAGTACCAACAATAAGTCTAGATTTGAACTTTTTATTTGCTATCCTTAGAACATCCGCTTTCATTATCCACCACCAATAAAATGAACAATTTCAATTTTGTCATTTTCTTTTAAAATAATTTTATTTAATTTTTTTTTATCCACTATTTCTTCATTTAGCTCTATAGCAACTTTTTTAATTGGTGTTTTTAACTTTTCAATAAGAATTTTTAGAAATAATTTTGTTTTTACAGTCATTTGTTTACCATTAACTGTTATTTTTATTTTATTTTTTTTGTTCATACATTATAAGGTTTTAGTGAGTAAAATAATTATTATTAATGGTCCTAATATTAATCTATTAGGTGAAAGAGAACAAACTCAATATGGTAGCAAGGATTACAAATATCTTGAAGAAATTTGTCTAAATAGAGCAAAAAATTTAAATATAGACATAGAGATCAAACAATCAAATATTGAGGGAGATATTGTAAATACTATTCAAGATGCTTGTAAAACACATGATGGAATTATAATAAACGCTGCTGGTTATAGTCATACATCAGTTGCTATTAGAGACGCTTTAAGTATTTTTAAAAAACCTATTATAGAACTTCATATATCAAA
>CENP01034957.1_pt1 | contig 10251 bp, 9 predicted proteins | sample 361281 | NCBI WGS metagenome assembly CENP01 (sample SAMEA2591122, study PRJEB7988) | marine metagenome | biome: marine biome (ENVO:00000447); feature: deep chlorophyll maximum layer (ENVO:xxxxxxxx); material: saline water (ENVO:00002010), including plankton (ENVO:xxxxxxxx) | depth 70 m
AAATCTGCCTTGGAAGATGCCGATGTTTTAGTATATATGCTTGAAATCGGAGAAAAATCTATTAAAGATATGGAGGTTCACAATAAAATAAATAATGCCAAAGTCCCCGTAATAATCCTTTTAAATAAAATTGATTTGTCTGATCAACAGCAAATAGAAATTGAAATAGATAATTGGTCAAAAATGTACCCAAATTCAGACGTATACCCCATTTCTGCTCTTAATAATTTTAATATTGAAAAGTTGATTAATAGAATTATTGAATTATTACCTGAATCTCCACCATATTTTCCAAAAGATCAACTTACGGATAAACCTGAAAGATTTTTTATTAATGAAAAATTGAGAGAAAAAATTCTATTGTACTATGATAAAGAAATTCCTTATTCAGTCGAAGTCGTTACTGATGAATTTAAAGAAGAAGAATCAATAATTAAAATTAGATCTAAAATTTTAGTAGAAAGAGAATCTCAAAAAGGAATCATTATTGGTCACAAAGGAGTTGCACTAAAAAAAATAGGTACTAAAGCTAGGCTTGATTTAGAGAAATTTTTTGGAAAAAAAGTATACATTGAATTGCATGTAAAAGTGAGTAAAAATTGGAGATCTAACTTAAACCAATTAAAGAAATTTGGATACAAGAACTAATTTAACAATTTATTAACCCAGACATTATAATATCTGCCATTTTTGGCTTAAATTTTTTCTATATTGATTAATTAACAAAAAAAATAAACTATGAAAAAACTAATTTTTTTATTGGCTTTTGTTTTTACATTTAGTAATGCAATGGCTCAGACTGCTTGGACAACTATGTATAAGGTTGCTCCTGAAAATATGCAAGCTGCTAAAGATGCAATTGGTAAAAAAACAAAAAAGTTTAATTCCAAAGCTGATGGCGAATTAATTTATACATTTCAAATTTTAGCTGGAGAAAGAGCTAATTACATTGTAAGAGAGGGTTTAGGAAACTCCTATGCAGAACTAGATTCTTACGGAAATCAAGGTCTAGATTATTGGATGGAAAACGTCGCTCCTCTTATGGAAAATGTTGGTGGTACTGAGTATATGTCATATGTGCCTTCCGCAAGTTTTGATGACAGACCAAATGACGCAAAAAAAATATGGAAAGTGATACATTACAACGTTAAAAGAACAGCAGGGCCAGATTTTTGGAAATTCAGAAATCGAGTAGCAAAAGCTGCTGAGAAAGTTGGTGACTTAAGTTTACATGTTTGGGCTGGTTCAATTGGTGGTGCAGCAGGCCATGTGAAGGTCGGTTTTGGTAATGCTGATATGTCTGGTATAGATAATGAGTCAGTGGTTTGGCCAAAGGTTGTTGCAGCTTACAACGAACTTTTTGAAGATTCATTTGAAGAAGATTCAAAAGCTTTTAATGAAAGCCTAACTGCTTGGGGTAATTTTGTCGAAATCTGGAGATGGTTACCTGAATTGAGCTCTCCTACTGTAGATTTAGATTAATCATAAATTTTAAATTAAAAAAGATGAAAAAAATATTTTTACTACTGCTATTAACTCCATTATTTATTTTTGCACAAAATAATCCCAACTGGGAATATTGGCAGACAAATAGATGGGAGGCAAAAGACGGAATGGCAAAAGAATTTGAAATGGCTGTTTCAAAAAAGACCAAAAAATTTAATAATACTCAAGAAACAGGGATTTTAACTTTTCAAATAGTGACAGGTCCTGATTCAGGAAAATATATGCGAGTAGTTGGTCCAAAAACAGCTGATTTTTTTGATCAAGGAGTTTCAGGTTCAGCCGAGTATGACTATTGGGTTAAAAATGTTATGCCTTACGTCAAAGATCAGGATGGGAATAAAAGAACTTGGAGAATAAATGGACTAAGTTATAATTGGGATAATAATGAGGCCCCTAAAAAATTTATTAGATACACAACCATTAGATTAAAACAAGAAAATGCTCGTGACTGGTTCCACGAAATGGGAAATGACGCCAAATTAAAAAGAGAAAATGGCTACACTGGAATTAGAGGTGTTTTTGCTCTTGTTTCTGGTGGTCAATGGGAAATAACTGTAGTTGAGCCTTATGATGCACACGGAACTCGATTAGGTTCCTTCGCTGATGAAGATTTTGATTATCGTGATGAGTATAACGAAATGTTTGGTTGGAGATCATTGAGATATAACCAAATCAGAGGTGATGCGGCGATTAGAGACTATGGTGGACAGATAGTTGAAACACTAGAATTTAGACCAGACATGTCAACTTCTATTGAATAGATTGAATTTAACCATTTAATTTTAAAAAAGGGCGGTATTAATACCGCCCTTTTTTTTACAGCTAATTTAGTATTACATTTGTCCACCATAATTATGAGTAATATAATTGCAATAGTAGGAAGACCAAACGTCGGAAAATCAACCTTGTTTAATAGGCTTATTCAGCGAAGAGAAGCAATTGTTGATTCCATAAGTGGAGTTACCAGAGACAGACATTATGGTAAGGGAGACTGGAATGGAAAGGAGTTCTCTGTAATTGACACCGGGGGATATGTAGTGGGTAGTGACGATATTTTTGAAACGGAAATTGATAATCAAGTTGAATTAGCTATAGATGAAGCTGATATAATCTTATTTATGGTTGATGTTGATTCAGGAATAACTTCCATGGATTCAGAAATTTCAGGTTTATTAAGAAAGATTGAAAAGCCGGTTTTTTTGGTTGTTAATAAGGTAGATAATTCCTCTAGAATGAATGATATTAACGAATTCTATTCAATGGGAATAAAAAAACTCTACCCAATTGCAAGTTCTAACGGTTTTGGAACGGGAGAATTACTAGATGATGTTGTAAAACTATTTAAGGAAGAAAAAGAAATAGATAATGACGTACCTAAATTTGCAGTTGTTGGTAGACCAAATGCAGGCAAATCTTCTTTTATTAATGCATTGATTGGAGAGAAGAGGAATATTGTAACTGAAATTCCCGGAACTACAAGAGACTCAATCAATACTAGATATAATAGATTTGGATTTGAATTTGATCTTATTGACACAGCAGGAATACGAAAAAAGTCAAAGGTCAAAGAAAATCTTGAGTTTTATTCTGTTATGAGAAGTGTTAGGGCTATCGAAAATTCTGATGTTTGTATCTTGTTATTTGACGTGTCAAGAGGATTTGATACGCAGGTTAAGAATATTTTTTGGTTATGTGAAAGAAATAAAAAAGGAATAATTTTAATTGCAAATAAGTGGGACTTAATTGAAAAAAACACAAATTCAACAAAACAGTTTGAAACTACTATAAAAAAAGAAATTGAACCCTTTACAGATGTAAATATAATCTTTGTTTCAACCTTAAATAAGCAAAGAATTCATAAAGCTATAGAAACCGCTGTAAAAGTATTTAAGGGTAGATCTGAAAAAATAAAAACCAGAAAGTTAAATGATGTTTTACTTCCAATAATTGCATCATATCCTCCACCAGCAATAAAAGGGAAATATGTTAAAATAAAATATATAACACAGTTACCAACACATCACCCACAATTTGCCTTCTTTTGTAATTTACCTCAATATGTCAAGGAGCCTTACAAAAGATTTTTAGAAAATAAGATCAGAGAAAATTTTGACTTTACAGGTGTTCCGATAACTATTTTTCTGAGAAAAAAATAGTCATAATTGGTTTCGTATCTCGATTAATTTGTCCTTTATTAATTTAAGTTTATTTACAACATCCAACTTATCAGAAGTTTTTTTGTTATTAATGTAATGCTTAGCACCCTGGATTGTATATCCTTTTTCCTTAAGTAAAAAATATATTTTGTTTATAGCTTCAATATCTTTAAGAGTAAACTTCCTGTTACCTCTTGAATTTTTCTTAGGATTTAAAATTTTAAATTCTTGTTCCCAGAACCTGATTAGTGAGGGGTTTACATTAAATTTTGATGCAACTTCTCCAATTGAGTAATATCTTTTGTCTTGAAGATTGATTTTCATTAATCTAGGGATTGATTAACTAAAGAAGCTTGTTTTAATAATTCGTCATATTCTTTTGCGGTTAAGTTTCCATAGTAGAAATTAATAGGATTTATCTTTACCTTATCTTTAAAAATCTCATAATGTAAGTGGGGAGCACTTGATCTCCCAGTACTGCCTACATAACCAACTAAATCACCTCTTTTTACTTTTTGATATCTTTTAACATTGAATTTATAAAGATGTGCATATAAACTAGTATAACCATAACCATGGTCAATTCTTATATGATTTCCGTACCCAGACGATCTATTGTCAGCTCGAACCACAGTTCCATCCCCCGTAGCATAAACTGGCGTTCCTTGTGGAGCTGTAAAGTCAATTCCATAATGGTGTTTTCTAGCCTTTGTAAATGGATCAATTCTATAACCGAATCCTGAGGCAATTCTGGTTAAGTCATCATTATTAACAGGTTGAATAGCAGGTATGGATTTTAGAAACTTTCCCCTATCCATTGCTAGTTTTGCAATTTCATCTAGTGACTTTGATTGTATGGTTAACCTCTTTTGAATTACATCGATTTTTCTATTACTTTCCTTAATAATATTAGAATATTCAAAACCGTCAAATTTTTTATATCTGTTAACACCTCCAAAGCCTGCTTTTCTTTTGTCTTCACTTATAGGAGACGCCTCGAAATAGATTCTGTAAATGGCATTATCTCTTTCTTCAATGTTTTCAAGAACATCTTCAATATTTTCCATTTTTTTGTCTAATTGAGAATATTGAAATTTCATATTTTCAAGTTCTCTATTTAAAGATCTCTCCTGAGGTGATTGAAAATATAGACTCCCAATGAAAATAAATAAAAAGCCAAAAAATGCAGATCCAGTTAGATATAGTAGAATATTTTTGAATACATCTCTTTTGCTCTTTTTAATTTTTTTAAATGAAAGAGATTCAGAATCGTAATAATATTTAACTTTAGGCATAATTAAAATTATATCTTTGTAATTTATGTTTATCTGATAAACATAAATGCAAATATAACAATACTTTTTTTGTTCGATAAAAACTGATAATAACCATAAAATGAACTCCAACGAAGTAAGAAAAAAATTTTTAGACTTTTTCGAGAAAAAAAAGCATAAAATTGGTCAATCTTCTCCAATTGTTTCAAAAAATGATCCATCATTGATGTTTATAAATTCAGGAATGGCTCCTTTTAAGGATTACTTTTTAAATCAGGAAAACCCTAAAAACAAAAGAATTGCTAATTCTCAAAAATGTCTTCGTGTCTCAGGAAAGCATAATGACATAGCTGAGGTTGGTCATGATACATATCATCATACATTTTTTGAAATGCTAGGAAATTGGAGTTTTGGAGATTATTTCAAGGAAGAAGCAATAAATTGGTCATGGGAACTATTGACTAAAGAGTATGGGATTAACCCTAATGATTTATACGTTACTATTTTTGAGGGCTCAAAGGAAGATGGGGTCTCTGAAGATTCAGAGGCATTTAATTTCTGGAGTAAGATTATAGAAAAAGACAAAATATTATTTTGTGGAAAGGATGATAATTTTTGGGAAATGGGTGAACAGGGGCCATGTGGGCCATGTAGTGAAATACACGTTGATTTAAGGGATGAATCCGAAAAAAAGAAAGTACCCGCTCAATCTTTGATAAATAAAGATAATCCTCTTGTCGTAGAACTTTGGAATCTTGTATTTATTCAGTATAATAGAAAAGCTGACGGAAAATTAGAAGATTTACCAAAAAAACACATTGATACTGGAATGGGACTTGAAAGGTTATGTATGGTTCTTCAAAAGGTCAAATCCAATTACGATACTGATATTTTCAAGTCTATTATTAAAGAGATCGAGCAATTAACAGATATTGATTATGGAGAAGATGATAAAGTAGATATAGCAATGAGGGTTATTGCAGATCATCTAAGAGCGGTTTCTTTTTCTGTAGTTGATGGTCAACTACCAAGCAACACTGGAGCTGGCTATGTTATTAGAAGGATTTTAAGAAGAGCAATTAGATACAGTTTTACATTTTTGAAAATTAAAGAGCCTATCTTATATAAATTATTTGGTGCACTACACTTAAAAATGGGGGATTTTTACCCTGAACTAACAAAACAAAGAATTTTAATAGAAAATGTTATTAAAGAAGAAGAAAGCTCTTTTTTAAGAACTCTCGAGCAGGGACTAGTCCTTTTAGAAGAAATAATCTCATCATCTAATAATAAGTTGATACCTGGTAAAAAAGCATTTGAACTATATGACACTTATGGTTTTCCAGTCGACTTAACTAACTTAATTCTTGAAGAAAGAGGATTCAACCTTGATATTGAATCATTTAATAGTGAACTTAAAAAACAAAAAGACAGGTCAAGAAAGGCTGCAGAAATTTCCTTTGATGACTGGGTGGTTTTAATTGATGATCCTGATCAAGAATTTGTCGGATATGATTCACTTGAAGCTAATGTAAAAATTGTCAAATACAGAAAGGTAAAATCAAAAAAAGACGGTATAATATTTCAATTAGTTTTTAACCTTACTCCTTTTTATGCTGAATCTGGCGGTCAAATCGGAGATATTGGTTTTATTGAATCAAATGATGGAGATGTAGTCCACATTCACGATACAATTAAAGAGGGCAGCTTATCTGTTCATTTAGCCAAAAATCTACCAAAAAAGCTTGATTTAATTTTTAGAGCAGTAGTTGATAATAAAAACAGATTTAGAATTCAGTGTAATCATACTGCAACTCATTTATTACACCTGGCACTTAGAAGTATTCTTGGTAATCATGTTGAACAAAAAGGAAGTAGTGTAAGTTCTGAAAACTTTAGATTTGATTTTTCTCATTATTCAAAACTTGATCAAAGTGATCTAATTTCTGTGGAAAACTTTGTAAACTCACGAATTGATAATTCTATTGATTTGATTGAAGAAAGGAATGTTCCTTTAAAAAAGGCTCAAGATAATGGAGCTATTGGTTTATTCGGAGAAAAATACGGAGATAACGTTAGAACAATTAAGTTTGGGGCATCCTATGAGCTATGTGGTGGCACACATGTAAATAATACTTCTGAACTATGGCAGTTCAAAATTATTAGTGAAGGCGCAATTGCTTCTGGTATAAGAAGGATAGAGGCTATTACAAATGAGTCTGTTAAAAATTATTACAATTCAAAAATTAACGAATATGACAAGATAAAGGATATATTAAAAAACCCAAAAAGCTTATATGAAAGTGTAAAATCACTGTCTGATGAAAATTCATTACTAAAGAAAGAAATTGATAAATTAAGCAACGAAAAAGTTTCTTCAGTAAAAAAAGATATCATAACAAAGCTTGAAAATATTTCCGGATTAAATGTTATTACTACTACTGTAGATTTAAAACCTGCAAAAATCAAGGACTTATGTTTTTCAATCGCTTCTGAAATAGAAAATCTTTTTTTAATAATTATCACTAAAGACTTGAAAAAAGTCTACTGCTCTTGTTACATATCAAAAAATTTAGTTTCTGAAAAGAATTTAAATTCCTCTGAGATTATATCTAAACTTAGTAAGTTTATTAACGGTAGAGGAGGGGGTCAAGCTTTTTACTCCACATGTGCAGGTGATAATTTAGAAGGAATTCAAAAACTATTCACTGCTGCCAAAGATCTTCAAATTCATTTTTTAAAGTAACATGTCTTATGAGAGACATAATATTAAATTAGTTACTAAAGATTTACAGAAATTTGTAATAAATACCCCTGTTTTAAGATTTGATATTATTGATTCTTTATGTAATTGCAATGTTTTTTTTAAGTGTGAAAATTTTCAACATACAGGGTCATTCAAATATAGGGCTGCAATAAATGCTATTAAAAATATGCCTGTTGAATTTAGACAAACAGGGGTTATAACCCATTCCTCGGGAAACTTTGCTCATGCATTGGCTAAAGCAGCTTACGAATTAAAAATCCCTTGTCACATAGTAATGCCTAATAACACCCCAAATTTTAAAAAGTCTTCAGTGCTATCTTACACCAAAAATGTTGTAGAATGTGAATCAAACTTAGAAGCAAGGGAATTTACAACCAGTGAAATATTTAAAAATAAAAATTTATATTTCATACATCCTTCAAATAATATGGATGTAATTTTAGGAAATTCTACATGTGCAGCAGAGTTTATAAATGATTATCCAAATTTAGATTCCATCTTTTCTCCTATTGGAGGAGGTGGACTAATTGCTGGCACCTCTATTGCAATTAATAATTTTTCTGAACATTGTCAGGTTATTGGTGCTGAACCGTCAAATGTCGATGATGCATATAGATCTTTAATATCTGGAAAAATTGAATTTAATGAATCTTCCAATACAATAGCAGATGGATTAAGAACTAATCTAGGATCTATTAATTTTCCTATTATTCAACATTATGTAAAAGAGATTTTATTAGTTAGCGAAGATGAAATTATGGACTCTTTAGATATTATAATCAATAAGTTAAAAATTGTGGTTGAACCATCAAGCGCAGTTGTTTTAGCTGCTTTGATAAAAAATAATAAAAAGTTTAAAAATAAAAATATCGGATTGATAATGTGTGGTGGAAATATCGATTTTAATTCTCTAAAATTTTAAATATTTTTCATAAATCACTTTCCATCTAAAATTTCTTATAAAAACCCCTTCTTCATCTGTTACAATAAATGGCTTTTTTTTTAAAAATGAGAAAAAATACCCCACAAATCCAAAAAATAATCTGGACAAACTATTACTATTGAAAGAAGATTTTAACAAAGAAAGAACACTCAACATAAATCCAAATCTCATTTTATATAATGATTCTCCTTGTAACATTTTTGAATTAATAGAATATTTTTGCCCTGTTGGTTTTAAATGTTTAACAATCAGATCCTTATCAGTATAAATTAACCATCCTTTTTGTTGCGCAAGTAAAACGTCAACTGTATCCCAGCCTATAGATGATTTTAAAGCGTTTATATCATCAAAACATTCAGCTCTGTATGCTTTTATTGGTCCTCGCACATGTGTCTTTGCAGCAATATTTTCATAAATCCATTTTCTGTTTTTTAGTACATATAAATTTCCTCCTGCAATCCCAACTTTTTCATTTTCATTGAAAATTTCAATAATTTTTTCAATATAATCTTTAGGAAGTATAATATCACCGTCAAATTTACAAATCACATCAAACTGTGTTTCTAAATTTTTTAATCCAAAATTAAATGCTTCAATAACCTTGCTTCCCGGGACATGTTTTTGAACCGACTTATGGTCAATAACCCTAATCCATTCACATTTACCTATTAAATTTTTAATGATATCCTTAGAATTATCTGTTGAGTTGTCATTAACATATATTACTTCGGCAGGTTTAATTGTCTGATTAATTAACGAATCAACTGATTTTTTTATAAAATCCTGCTCATTAAAAACCGGTATGATTATACATACTTTCATAAATCAATTTTTTCAGCATAAATAATCATGTATCTATACGTAAATAGTCTAAATAATGGTCTTATTCCTATTTTTTTTACTGGATTTGTAAACTTTTTTTCTTCAATTATTTTCCAACCTGTTTTTTCAAGTAATAATCTAAATTGCCAATCTTCAAATTCATGAAAATGATTGTCTCTGATATCATTGAAATTTCTATATGCTTTAGCAAACCATAGTCTTAGGGGAACGCTACAAACTAACTTTTTAGCTTTGATAGTGTTTAATATTTGAAATGGGTTTAATAAGTGTTCAAATATTTGAAATGCAGTTACCACTGTAGCTTTTGTTTCAATTATTAATGATTGATCTATATCAAGATCCTCACCATTTGTATTTATTATTTGGTAACCATCCTTTTTTAAAGCCTGTGACAAAGGGTTTTTGATTCCTAAGTCTAATATTAACTCACTTTTATCAATATGTTTATTAATAAAATCGGTTGTTATTCTATATCTCTTGTGCGGAAAGTTTTTAGTATACATTTATTAATATTGGTACACCATTGCATTAATATGCATTCCAGCACCTACACTAGCAAAAATAATTTTATCTCCCTTTTCAATTTTATGATCTCCAAGTTTATTTCTTACAATTAAATCAAACATTGTTGGTACAGTTGCCACTGAACTGTTACCAAAGCGATCTACCGTTAGGGGCATAATTTCCTCGGGAGATTCTTCGTTGAAAAGTTTATATAATCTTTTAACTATTGCATCATCCATTTTAGCATTTGCTTGATGA
>CENP01132490.1_pt1 | contig 10247 bp, 7 predicted proteins | sample 361281 | NCBI WGS metagenome assembly CENP01 (sample SAMEA2591122, study PRJEB7988) | marine metagenome | biome: marine biome (ENVO:00000447); feature: deep chlorophyll maximum layer (ENVO:xxxxxxxx); material: saline water (ENVO:00002010), including plankton (ENVO:xxxxxxxx) | depth 70 m
TCAGAATGTCATGTAAATGATGAAGTTGTTTGTACATCTGAATTAATAGGTGCAATTCGATCAAAAAATGATAGACAGTAAATCTTTAATTCATGAATCAGCGTCTATTGCTGATAATGTAAAGATAGGCGCATATTCTATTATAGATAAAAATGTATCGATAGGTGAAGGTACAGTAATAAAAGAGCATGCCGTAATTAGAGAAAATACTACCATCGGTAAAAATAATTGTATCTATCAATTTGCAACTATTGGTGAAGAACCTCAAGATCTTAAATTTCATGATGAGCATACTACATGCATTATAGGAGATAATAACATCATACGTGAATACAGTAGCATTCATAGAGGAACTAAAGATGGTATCTCTAATACTAAAATAGGTAACAATAATTTGTTAATGGCATATACACATGTTGCACATGATTGCATTATTGAAAATGATTGCATCTTGTCAAATGCAGCTAGCTTAGCAGGGCATGTAAAATTAGAATCTAATGTTTCTCTTGGAGGATTTACTCTCGTACATCAGTTTTGCCACATTGGCAATCATGCCTTCTCGGGACTTGGTACTGTAATATCACAAGATGTTACACCGTATACCTTAATAGCAGGCAATCATGCCAAAGCTTATAAGATTAATTCCGAGGGTTTAAGGCGAAAAAACTTCGATGATAAATCCATAAGAGATTTAGAAACATGTTTTAAAATTTTTATAAAATCTACTAAACCTCTTAATGAAAGATTATCTTTATTCAAAGGGCTTAATATTACCTGTAACCATGCAAATAGTTTTGTTGACTTTATAGTAAATAGCAAAAGAGGTATTACTAGATAGAATCTAACATGTTTTCAGCTATCTTACTTAGCTTTTCTGAAGACTGTATTGATAATTTGCTTCTTATTAATTTATATTTATCAATAATAGAATTTCTATATAATTCATCTTGATCAATCTTATTCAATTCAACCATGACATCAACTTGATCAGAATACGAAGGCTGAATGAATTCTTTCACAATTGGTTGAGAGCCAATGCTATTACCTAAGATAAGATTTACTAGTCCTATATATTTTACATTGACCAAGCTTTTCATGATCAGATATGAGAAATATGAAAGTTTATACATAATTATCATCGGAATTTCTAACATTGCTAGTTCAAGTGTAATTGTTCCCGATGCACACAGTGCCTTTTTACAATCATTAACTTTGTTTAAATCTTTTCCTGACACAAGATGTGCATGATATTCATAAGGTAATAAATTCTCAATGATTACTCTTGATGATTCATTGGCATAAAAAATCTTTATATTTTCTTTTTTATTTTTTTGAATGCAATCTATCATCAGATGGAGATTATTCTTTATTTCTGATTCTCTGCTTCCAGGGAATATACCTAAATCTATATTCCTTTGGCTATAGTCCTTAATTGAGTTCATTAAATCTGATCTTTTGCTGAGTGGATGTCCAACATATGTTATGTTGTTTGTATACTTTTTGAAGTAAACTTCTTCAAAAGGAAATATAACAGCTAAATGATCTATACATTTAATAAAAGTTTTAGCTCTTTTCTCTCTCCATGCCCATACTTGTGGTGCTATATAAAAGAGAACAGGTATTCCTAGGCTTCTAGCAAATTTAGCAATCTTCAAATTAAATTCTATATAATCTACTAGTATGATTAAATCAGGTTTATTTTTTTTTATATAACTTTTCGCTATTTTGAGGGCACGTAGTATTTCTTTGTATTTAGTAATTACTTCGATTATACCGACCACTGATATTTCTTCTGTATTATATATTATTTTGGTATTTGTCTTTTCTATTTCAGTTTGTCCAAAGGCATCAAAAAGAATATTAGGATTCATGCTGGAATGTTCTTTAATATAGTCAGCCGCATGATGATCACCAGATGGTTCACCAGCAATTATAAATATTCGTTTTTGATTATTCATAATTATTTAAAACTTCACTTATCTTTATTGCATATTTAATCGGTAATTCTGGATAGATAGGTATTGATAGACATTCTTTGGATACCTTTTCAACCATAGGTAATGACTCATATTTATTGTTTCTATAAGCATTATATTTATAGATAGGCATAGAATAATATATTCCATATGGTATATTATTTTTCTTTAAATGTAATTCGAGCTTTCTTCTATTCTTTACCCTTAGCGTAAACTGATTGAAAGTATGAACTGACTTCTTATAAGTAAAAGGTAATCTTAGCTTATCATTGTTAATTGTTTCAAAATATATCTTTGCGATTTTTTTTCTTTTCTTTATGAAGGACTCTAAATAATTTAATTTAATATTAAGAATTGCAGCTTGTATTTCATCCAGTCTACTATTGTAACCAATTAAGTCATGCTGATTTCGTCTTATACCACCATGTGTCCTTAGTTTTTTAAGGATGTCATAATTTTTCTTAGATTTAACTACAACTAAACCTCCATCACCGAAGCATCCTAGATTTTTTGTTGGAAAGAAACTGTAACATCCCATATCACCATATGTACCAGTCTGTTTATTATTATAGACTGCACCAAACGATTGCGCACAGTCTTCAATATGTTTAATATTATGTTCTTTTGTAATCTTATTAATATTATCTAATTCACATGCTTGCCCAAATAAATTAACTGATAGAACGGCTTTGGTTTTCTTATTAATTAGTTTAGTAATATGTTTAGGGTTTATATTAAATGTATGTGGGTTTATATCAGCGAAGACTGGTTTTGCACCAACTAAGGATATTGATTCAGCAGTCGCAAAATAACTAAAGGGAGTCGTAATTATCTCATCACCTGTTTGAACTCCTAGCGCTCTCATTGATAAAACAAGCGCATCAGTACCTGAATTACAACTTAGTGCATATTTTCCATTTAAATATTTTTTTGTTTTTTCTTCAAATAGTGCAACATTTTCTCCTAATATATAGTTTCCAGACGAAAGTATATTTATTACTTTTTTATCAATAACTTTTCCAAATCGTTTGTATTGTTCTTTTAGATCAAATATTTTTATCATCCACTAAAACCCCTTTGATATTTTTTTTGCTACAATAAGAGCTTCTAACCCAGAGTTTCCTGTTGTCATTGATTTCTCTTTTCCTAGACACGTGTTTATAAAATTATTTATTTCATCATTTAGTGTATCTGTTTTTTTAAAATTAAAATTTTTTATTTTAAAGTTATTTTCTTTATCTTTATATATTTTTTTCAATTCATTATTTATAAAATCAATAGAATAATATGAATTATCAGAGAAGATCCTCATTTTTCTTTCATTTTTTCTACTTATTCTACTTGCCGTTAGATTAGCTACAATATTATCTTTAAATTTAATTCGTACATTCGCAATATCAGTTAAGTTGGTTAAAATCTTTTTTCCTGAGACTTCTATGTTTTCAATTTTTTTATTGACTAATGAAAGCACTATATCTATATCATGAATCATTAAATCCAGAACAACATCTACATCATTTGCTCTAGGATTAAATTGACATAACCTGTGTACTTCTATGAACTGAGGTTTACAGTTATTTCCTCTCAATTTACGTATCGCAGGGTTGAATTGCTCTAGATGACCTATCTGTAATACACATTTATTTTTTTTTGCAATTGCATTTAACTTTTTTGCTTGTGCAACAGTCTCTGTCATTGGTTTTTCTAACAACACATGTATCTTATTATCAAGAAAATATTTTGCTAGCTTGTAATGAGTTATAGTTGGTGTAACGATGGATACTGCATCTACTTTATCGATGATATCTTGATATTTTTCAAACATCATTACATTTTTTTCTTTTACGACAGAGTAATTCTTTGTGTCTGTATCTACAACAGATGTAAGATTTACTAGTTTGTTAGCTTTATACTTCTGATAATGAAATTTACCAAGATACCCTAAGCCTATGACTCCAATTCTAATTTTATTGTTTATCATATGTTAATTATACATCTTGGTTGGTAGAATGGTTATTATATACCATTATAGTGAAATCAAGAAAAATAATAGCAGGAGTAGATGAGGTTGGCAGAGGTAGTTTAGTAGGCTCTGTCTTTTCTGCTGCAGTTATCTTTGAACCATCGATTTATATTGAAAACCTAGTAGATTCAAAAAAACTTACTAAAAAAAATAGGATAAAATTATCTAATATTATTATTACTAATTCACTAAGCGTTTCGATTGGGGTGGCAACAAAGGATGAGATAGATGATATAAATATTCATCATGCGTCGCTTCTGTCCATGAAAAGAGCTGTAGAAAATCTTAGTATAACACCTGATAAAGTATATTTTGATGGTCTCTATGTTCCTGACTTAAACATAGAATCTCATGCTATAGTAAGAGGTGACAGCAAGATAAGAGAAATATCAGCTGCATCAATTATAGCGAAAGTAGCAAGAGATAATGAAATGACCCATCTAAATAAGATATTTTCAATCTATGACTTTATTAAGAATAAGGGTTATGGTACGCCTCGTCATTTAGAAGCAATATCATTTTTTGGAAAAACAATTCATCATCGTGAGTCATTTCTCAAATTATAATGAGTAATTTTACACACTTACATTTACATACATGTTACTCCTTAAGTAGTGGAACAATTAGAATTGATGATCTGATAAATATTGCAAAGAAAAATAAATTAAAATCTTTAGCACTTACAGATCATTTGAATATATTTGGCGCGGTCAAGTTTTACAATAAATGTATAGAAGCAAAAATAAAACCTATTCTTGGCTGTGAAATTCCCATTATATATAAAAATAATATGCCAATAGGTAACATAGTTTTACTTTGTATGAATATCGACGGATATTATAATCTTAATAAGATACTTTCTTTTATACATACATCAAGGTCAAGTTCCCTTGGAGCTAATATTGATCTTTTAGATAATTATAAATCTAATTTAATCTGCCTATCAGGAGGTAGAAATGGCATCTGTGGTCTTAATTCATTAACAAAGTCAGTATCAGATTCAGAAGATATCATAAAAGATATATCACAATTATTTTTGGATAAGTTTTACGTTGAGATTGACAAGACAGAACGTCAAAATGAAGATTTATATATTAATAAATCTTTATTAATTGCGTCAAAATTAAATCTTCCAGTAGTTGCAACTAATGATGTTTTATTTATTTCTGATTCTGACTACGAAGCTAATGAAGTTAAAGTAGCAATTAATCAAAAAACTAAACTTGATGATAGAATCAATCAAAACGATTATTCTCCAAATCAGTTTTTTAAAACAGAACAAGAAATGATTTCTTTATTTCCTAACTATCCGACATCAATTCAAAATATATCTGAAATTGTCAAAATGTGTAACACAAAACTTCCTGCTTTTAAATATCATTTACCTAAGTTCTCTAATCCATCAGAAAAGGATGATGTTACATATTTCAATGATTTATGTATAGATGGTTTAAATGAATATTTGGTAACCAAAAATTTAGATGAAGAAGTATATAAAAAAAGGCTTATTAGAGAAATTGATGTTATTCAATCAATGGGATTTGCAAGTTATTTCTTAATTGTTCAAGAATTTATTTTATGGGCAAAGAACAATGATGTTCCTGTTGGACCCGGAAGAGGATCAGGGGCAGGCTCATTAGTAGCCTTTGTTTTAGGAATTACAAATATTGATCCTATTAAATATAATCTTCTCTTTGAAAGATTCTTAAATCCTGAACGTATATCTATGCCAGATTTTGATATTGATTTTTGTATGAATAAAAGGCAAAAAGTAATAGATCACATTATATCGACATATGGTCAAGACAAGGTATCTCAAATTATCACCTACAGTACATTGTCAGCAAGAGCAGTAATTAGAGATGTTGGACGAGTTCTTGATTTCTCATATGGCTTTGTTGATTATATTGCTAAGCTAGTTCCTTTTTCTCTTGGTATTAAGATTGATGAAGCTTTAAAGGCAAGTAAAGAACTAGCAAAAGAGTACAAAACCAAAGAGGATGTAAGAACTATAATTGATCTTGCTAAGAAAATTGAAGGTCTACCCAGAGGAGTGGGCACTCACGCGGCTGGTATTGTTATATCTCCCTCAAATATTACAGATTTTATGCCTGTATATTCTCTTGAAGATAAAGATGAACTTATCACTCAGTTTGACAAAGATGATATTGAATCAATTGGCTTAGTCAAATTTGATATTCTAGGCCTAACAACATTAACTATTATTGATGAAGCTATAAAATTAATAATAAATAAAAATAAAAAATTTGATTTAAATTTAATACCCCTTGATGATATGAAGGTATTTAACCTCTTACAAAAAAAAATGACCACAGGAATATTCCAATTGGAATCATTAGGTATGAAAAAATATATGGCTCAACTTAAGCCAGATAAGTTTGAAGATATAGTTGCTCTTGTTGCCCTTTACAGACCAGGACCCTTAGGCACGAACATGGTTGATGATTTTATTGCTAATAAACATGGCCAAGATATTAAATATGAACATCCCCTTTTAGAGAGCATTCTTTCTGAGACCAATGGATTAATTCTTTATCAAGAACAAGTAATGGAGATAGCAAGATCACTCGGAAACTATTCTTTAGGTGATGCGGATTTACTAAGAAGAGCTATGGGAAAGAAAAAGCAGAAAGAGATGGAGACTCATAGATCTAGATTTGCATCTGGTTGCAAAGAAAACAACATAAACCAGACAATTTCAAAATCTATTTTTGACAAAATGGAAAAGTTTGCTGGTTATGGCTTTAATAAATCTCATTCTGTTGCATATGCAATGCTATCTTATCAGACAGCATACCTAAAGGCATACTACACAACTGAATTTTTTTCAGCAGCATTATCCTCTGATATGGATAACACTAGTAAGATTATCAACTTACTTGCTGCTTGTAAGCAAATGAATGTAAAAGTAAACCTCCCAGAGATTAATAATTCTAATTACAAGTTCTTGCCATTAGAGGAGGGTGTTATAAATTATGGATTTGGAGCTATAAAAGGTGTAGGAGAAACAGCAGCACATCATATAGAAGAGATTAGAATTAATAAAGGTAAGTTTAATTGTATTGAAGATTTCTGCTCAAAAGTTAACTTAACAATAGTAAATTCAGGAACAATTGAATCTTTAGTATGCTCAGGATGTTTTGATAATATTAGCAAAAAAACAAGATTAGAAAATCTTAAATCTCTTAATAATTATATATCTCAAGGACATAAAAAACAGATTGATAAAGCTTCAGGACAAAGCGAACTATTTTCAGAAAATCCTGATATTGTGTCTCTAAATGAAAAATTTGCTATGGAAAGATCATATAAACCAACAAATGAAGAATTAATCAAAGAGCGTAAGGTATTGGGATGTTACTTATCGAATCATCCAATAAATATATATAAAAAAGAGCTTTCTGAAATGAAACTCAAATCTCTCATGGAAATTAATAATACAATATTGAATTCATCAAATTCTAAATTTAATTCAATAATATCTGGTGTTATAATCAATTCAAGATCACAGAAGATTTCCAAAAATAAATTTATAACCATCTATAAAGTAGACGATGGTTCTCAACAAATAAACATTTCATTCTATGAAGATAAATATCTTAAATACAAGGATTCACTTCAAGAAGATCATATACTTTTTTTTAGTGGTGAAATATATATAGATGATTATGATTCTCAACTAAGTATGAGAGCTGAAAAGCTTTATACTCTCATTGAAGCACGAGAAAAATATTCTAAGCATCTTAGTATAGTTCTATCATCTGAGCTAATCTCAAAAGAAAAAATACATGATATAAAAAATATTATTGATAAGTATGATTCTGGAAAGACTAGAGTCATGCTTTCATACAAAACAAGAGATTTTATTGCTCCTATTAATTCAGATAAAGAAATTTACGTAAAGATTACTGATAGTCTAATATCTGATATAAAATCAATTACTGGTGATGATAGTGTCAGCATTAAATACCAATAGTATTTTTGTGTAATTTTCATATAATATATTGATGTCAGAATATAATCCTAACTATCTAGATTTCGAACAACCATTGCTTGATATTGAGAATAAAATAACAGCAATTAAAACTAGTGCAAGTGCATCTCAAAAAGATTTAAAAAAAATTGATAATCTTAAAATTGATTTAGATAAAAATATTTCTAAAATATTTTCATCTTTATCTGATTGGCAAATCTCTCAAATTGCTCGACATCCATTAAGACCATATACTCTGGACTATATTGAAAATATGTTTTCTAGTTTTACTGAAATACATGGTGACAGAATGTTTGGAGATGACAAAGCTATAATATGTGGTTTTGCAAAGCTCGATGATAAGCCATTTATGTTAATTGGACATCAAAAAGGAAGAGATTCAAAAGAAAAGGTTTTTAGAAACTTTGGAATGCCTAAACCTGAGGGCTATCGAAAAGCACTGAGAGCAATGAAATTAGCAGAAAAATTTAATATACCAATTCTAACATTTATAGATACACCAGGTGCTTACCCAGGCATTGACGCTGAATCTAGAAATCAAAGTATAGCAATTGCAGATAATTTATATGAAATGTCAAAACTAAAATGTCCAATTATCTCTGTTGTAATCGGAGAGGGGGGTTCAGGTGGAGCTCTAGCAATTGGAGTTTCAGATAGGCTTGCGATGCTTCAGTACAGTATCTACTCTGTAATCAGCCCCGAAGGTTGTGCATCTATATTATGGAAAGATGCATCCAAAGCTAGTATAGCTGCAGAAGCGTTATCAATTACATCTGATAAACTCCTTAATCATGAATTGATTGATAGAATTATCCCAGAACCATTAGGTGCCGCCCACAGAAATTACAATGCTATGTATTCTTCATTAAAGTCTAATATTTTGGATATGCTAAATGAAGTTAATGAAACCTCTCAAGCTGAACTTTTAAAAAATAGAAATACTAAATTGATGTCATATGGACAATTTGAATCTTAGCATTCTTAAAGAGAGTTTCAAAAAAACTCTTCAAAAGACAAATAAAACTAATTTCCTTTTAGCAGTAAGTGGCGGGGTAGATTCAATGCTATTGCTAAAAATAGCAACATTAATTAAAAATGATGAAAGCTTTAATTTTAGAGCAATCCATATCAATCATAATTATTCATCTAACGCAAAGGAAATGGAAAAGCATTGTTCTGATATGTGTCATGAATATAGTATAAATCTTACTATAAAAAACATTAATTTATTATTAAAAAAAAATATTGAAGAACAATTTCGAAATAAAAGATATAAAAGCTTTTTCAATGATATGTCTAAAGATGAAGTTTTAGTTCTTGCTCATCATGTAGATGATCAACTTGAGACATTTTTATACAGACTTTTTAGGGGAGCATCACCCAGGGGACTCTCCTCTATTAAAGAAATATCCGTCAGAGAAAATAAGATATTATGTAGGCCCTTCTTGCAAGTGTCTAAAAAAACTATCTTAGAACTATCAAAATATTTTAAATTGAAATTTGTTAATGATTGTTCTAATAATGACTTATCATACGATCGTAATTATATTCGTAATAAAGTTGTACCTTCTATTAGCAAGAGATGGAAAAATATTCATAAGGTAATGAATCATAATATCGAACTGCAAAATAATTATTCGCTTATTGTTAGTGATTATTGTAAAAACCTTTATGCGTCTATAGTTAATAAATACGAGTTGGAAATACAAAAACTCTTAAGTTATCCAGATTATCTACATAGTGCCTTTTTAAGATATTGGATTAATAAGGAAGCTAATTATAATCTTTCTAAAAATGAAATTTATAGTTTGCTATCTATTATTAACGGGGGAAATAATGATTACCCAACACATATACTTAAAAATAAAATATCTATTATTAGATATAATGATTACTTGTATATTGTAAAAGATGAAATTAATAAAGCTACTAGCAACAAAGTATGGGATATGACTAGCGATATTAGTTTTGGAAACTATCAAATTAAATTAAATAGGCTAAAAAAAGAGGGTGTATATGATAATTTATCATTAAAAGCACCAATCACTCTAAAGAAAGTAAATGGTAATGAGAAAATTATGCTCAACAACACTCACCATCAAGACCTAAAGAAAATCTTTCAAAATAGATCTATACCGCTATGGGAAAGAGAGAAATTTATTCTTCTTTATTCGCATAACGAACTATTATTAGCTTATAGCGATAAAGAGATGTTTATATCCTCAGAATTAAG
>CENP01010634.1_pt1 | contig 10244 bp, 9 predicted proteins | sample 361281 | NCBI WGS metagenome assembly CENP01 (sample SAMEA2591122, study PRJEB7988) | marine metagenome | biome: marine biome (ENVO:00000447); feature: deep chlorophyll maximum layer (ENVO:xxxxxxxx); material: saline water (ENVO:00002010), including plankton (ENVO:xxxxxxxx) | depth 70 m
CAACAAGACCAGAACCAACAGGACCAGAAACAACAAGACCAGAACCAGCAAGATCAGAGCCAGAAAGATCAGAGCCAGAAAGATCAAGACCAACAAACTCAGGATAAGAAAAACAATAGAGATGATAAAACCGACGAACAAATTCAGGCTGAAGCAATCTTGAACGCACTAAAAGATCAGGAAAAAATCAATCAGAAGCGCCAGATAAAAAAAGCAAGTTCGCGTAAAATGGAAAAAGATTGGTGAGAGCTTTAATCATATTCCTGATGGGTGTTTCATTTACTCTTTCTCAGTCCGTGCAAATTTCTGTGGATCGAAACAAATTACAAGAAGGAGAGCTCTTGACCTTAACAATTGAGGTAACTGGAGGAGAAGACTTTGCAAAAGTAGGTTTGGAACCTTTGGAAAAGGACTTCGATATTATAAGTGGCCCTTCCCAGCAAACTAATATTCAATGGTTAAATGGTAGAATGACAAGTACTAAATCACTAACATGGACCTTATCTCCAACTAGAAGTGGGAAATTCTCAATACCGCCATTAAAGGGTACGGTGGGCAGCAAATCATTTGAAGGAAAATCTATACCTATACAGGTTATGAAATCGGTTGATGAACAAAATAACCAAGTATTTATCCTGGCAGATCTAGATAAAGATAAAGTACGATTAGGCGAGCAAATAACATTAACATACAAACTTTATAAAAATCCCAAGATAGATATAGCGGGCATAGATCAATTTAAAATGCCTGATTTTAAAGGATTTTGGGTAGAAGAAATATTTACGCCTCAACAGCTAAAATTTCAGGCACAGAAGGAAACCATAAATGGTGTAAAATATCAAGTCGCCAACCTTGGTCAAAGAGCTCTTTTCCCCATGCCATCAGACCAACATACTGTTCCTTCAATGGCTTTGCAAATTCAACTAGAGGTGAAAAAGAAAAAGCGAAGAAAAGATCCATTTTTTGATCCATTTTTTAATTCTTTCTTCTCAGAAACTAAAACAAAGATTTTAAGGTCAAAGGAAAAATCGATTAGTATTGAATCATTTCCTGAACCACGTCCCTTTGATTTCACCGGAGCAGTCGGTGATTTTCAAATTAATGCAAATACTGATCGTACTGATGCTAAGGTAAATGAAGGACTGACATTTACCATATCTCTAAAAGGAACAGGAAACATTGGTCTTTTTTCTTTACCCAATATAAAATTTCCAGATGGTGTTGAGGTATTTCCCCCAACTGATAGTTTTGAGAAGGATGGGTTTAGAAATAAACTTACCGGTATACAAAAATGGGAATATATATTAATTCCAAGGCAAGCAGGAATCATTGTGTTTCCAAGGGTGCAAATGTCATACTTTGATTCGAAAAATAATACTTGGAAACGAACAAGTACTGACCCGATTGAAATATCAATTTCTCCTGATAAATCTATTAATCCAACGAATGGAGGTCTGACAAAGCGCGAGGTAGAATTGCTTGGTCAAGATATTAGATTTATTCATACTGATAATCAAATATTTCTAAGTAATAGCAAAAGGAGAATGAATACTATTTTTCTTGTCTATTTATGTGCAGTAATAGTCTTTATTTTGCCACTATCCCTTTCTCGATTTATGGGGTATCGTTTAGCCACAGCAGATAGTCGTCAGGTACGAGGAGCATTACGTAAAAGTATTAAATCTTTAAAAAATGCAACTAACGACCCTTTTGAAGCAGCAAGCAAAGCGTTCTATACATACCTAAAAGATAAATTTACTCTGCCAGGTGATAACCTTGATCCAGCAGAAGTAAGATTAATATTGAATGATAAACTGGACAAAGAAATAATTGATTATATCATAGAGACATTAATGATTTGTGATGCAGGAAAATATTCTCCTGACGCTATTGAAAAACAAAATACAATAAAAGAAGATATGCTAAATATGATTAAACAGGTTGATAAAAAGTTAAAATGAAAAAATACATTTTGAGTATAATGATATTTTCATTTGGAATATCGGATGTAGCTAATGATTTATTTATCCAAGGTAATCAGTTTATTTTAGATGAAAAATATATTGATGCGGTAAAATCTTTTGAATCTATTTTAGAACTTGGATACGAAAATAGTGATATCTATTATAATCTTGGTAATGCTTATTATCGTATGCATCATATTGGACAAGCAATATGGGCTTATTCTAATGCTCTCTATCTCGACCCAAGGAATGAAGATGCTATGCATAATTTATCTTTGGCTAATGCTCGTATGGTTGACCGTATTGAACTTCCGACTTCTTTTTTTATTTTAGAGATATATAGACAAATCAAATCGTATCTTACTCTTAGTGAGTGGTTTTTATTTGGCGGACTAACATTGCTTGCTCAGGCTTTCTTCATTCTAGGTATGCAGATTCAAATTATTAGGGGAAGTCTAGCTCAAAAATTTCTAAATCTTTTTTTAATATTGACTTTTGTAATTCATCTGATTGCATTGGATAAATATTTTCAAGAAAAAAGAACTAATACTGCAGTTGTTATTGGAAATGGTGTAGATGCATATTCTGGACCATCCTATGGTAATAAAACTATTCTTTTCAGGATTAATGAAGGAAGTATAGCTGATGTCTCTAATAAACAAAATGATTGGACTGAGATTATCCTTATCGATGGCAAGAAAGGATGGGTGCTCAATGAAGCCATACGTGAAATGAGATGAAAAATATAGTACTTTTATTGATTCTCAACGCTTTGTTGTTTTCTCAAGATTCCCTTTATTGGTTTGATATGAGTAAGGTACGGGATCCAATTCCACCAACGCCCAGAGTGCTTGATAAAGTTTTTGGGACATCTCAATTGAATGTGCTTGATTCAATCAAAAATGCGCGTGTTTCAACTAGAGAGGGATTTAGATTGCAAATTTATGAAGCGTCTGCCGCAGATCAGGCAAATAAAATATTAAACAAATATGAAAAAGCATTATCAGATTCGCTTTATATAATCTTTGAAGCTCCTTTGTATAAAATTCGTTATGGTAATTTTATTACCAAGTCAGAAGCAGAAGCCGCGAAAAATGCATTAAAGAAAAAAGGATATAAAAATATCTGGATTGTGAAAAGTAGAATAGAACAAACTATTTTCTTAGGGGATAAACACAATAAATAATTGGTAAAGATTCTGGTATCTTTTCCATCAACCATAGAACTCAAATATGGCAGGACATAGTAAATGGGCAAACATTCGTCACCGTAAGGGTGCTCAGGATCAAAAACGAGGGAAGATTTTTACTAAAATAATCAAAGAGATTACTATCTCTGCTCGACTTGCTGGTGGTGATGTATCTTCTAATCCAAGGCTTAGAAAGGCTATATCAAATGCGAAATCAAATAATATGCCTAATGATAAAATTGAAAGAGCTATTAAAAAAGGTACTGGTGAATTAGATGGGGTGATTTATGAAGAAATTACTTACGAGGGTTATGGTCCAGGTGGTGTAGCTATAATTATGGATGTGATAACTGATAACAAGAATAGATCTGTTGCTGACATTAGACATATTCTTACTAAGTATAAGGGCAACCTCGGAGAAAGTGGTAGTGTATCATGGATATTTGAAAAAAAAGGTCAAATTATTTTATCGAGCAAATTAAATGACGAAAATATTTTATTTGAATCTGCGCTAGAATCAGGTGCTGAAGATTTTGAAACCGATGATGATATTTTTATTATATCTACAGCACCTGAATCCTTAATGCAAATTAGAGATACATTGGAAAGTAAAGGATATGATATCAGTTCAGCAGAAATAGAAATGGTTCCAAAAACATTCCAGAAGCTTGTGGGGAAAGAATCTGACATAGCGTCAGAATTATTGAATGTCCTTGAAGATAATGATGACGTAAACAAACTTTATTCAAATTTCTATTTTGATTAAAGATAATTATCATAGGCAATAATATTGCGAGTGCTAAGTATAGACCCGGGACTTGGAATTACAGGATTTAGTATTTTAGATTCTAGAAAAAATCAAACACGACTTTCAGCGTATGGTACAATTAAACCAAAACCAAAAGATAGTCTTCCGAAAAGATTAAATTATCTATTTGGAGAGGTTAATAAAATTCTAGATAAATTCTTACCAGATGTATTGGCAGTTGAAGATGCTTTTTATAGCAAAAACGTTAAATCTGCAATGATTTTAGGACAAGCAAGAGGTTCAATCATTTTAGCAGCGGCACAAGCAAATATACCAGTATTTGAATTTGCACCTAGAAAAGTAAAGATGTCAGTTTGTGGAAATGGTGCAGCATCAAAAGAGCAGGTTTCTTATATGGTCACAAAAATTTTAAAATTAGAAAAACCTCCAAAGCCTCTTGATGTTTCAGATGCTATGGCGGTAGGTATTTGTTATATAAACCAGGCAAAATTTTTATGATAGATGAATTAAAAGGAATCTTAGAGAAAAAATCCACGACACATGCTGTCATATTTGTTGGTGGAGTTGGTTTTAAGCTTAAAATGTCCATTAATGGACTTGAGTCGTTGCCCTCCAAAGGAAATGAAGTCAATGTTCTTACATACTTATATGTAAGGGAAGATAAACTAGATTTATATGGCTTCATAGATTCAATAGAGCGGAATACTTTCAATATGCTAATTACAATAAGTGGTATTGGTCCAAAACTTGCTTTAACTATATTATCTGGCATAAACCCAAAACAACTTAAAGAAAGGGTGATTTCTGGTGATTTAGCTGCACTCACTAGCGTCCCTGGAGTGGGTTCAAAGACTGCTAAGAGAATAATCATTGAGCTTAAGGAAAAATTTATTAAATCGGATGACACATCTCTTGGCTTTGATGAGATGAAAGTCCATGGTTCTGAATTATTTAATGATGTTTTAAATGCACTTGTCTCGTTAGGTTTTAAGCAGAACCGCGCAAAAGAAGCATGTAGTAACTTGGAAGAAAAAGGTCAGATGGATGGTGAAATAGAGGTTGTCATTAAAAAAGCCTTAAAACTTTTGATGTCTTAATGAAACTAAATAATAAATTAAACAAATTAGGAACAGAAACTGCATTTGCTGTCTCTGCTGAAGCAAAATCTTGGGCTAAAAAAGGCCATAAAGTATTCCCATTCCATTTAGGTGATATCAATCTGAATACGCCTAAAAATATTCGTGAAGCAACCACAAAATTTTTAAATGATAATAAAAATGGATATTGCCAACCAGAAGGAATTACAGAATTACGAGATGCTCTTTCACATGATGTAGGTTCCAAGAGGGGAGTTGATTATAATATCGACAATGTAGTTATTCAACCAGGTGGAAAACCAACTATATGGAAATTTCTTGCAACTATCTTGAATGATGGTGATGAAGTATTATACCCAAACCCTGGATATCCCATATATGAATCACAAATTAGTTATCAGGGTGGGGTTCCCATTCCATACAGCTATTCTGAGACGAAATCTGGATTTGCGATTGATATTGGAAAGTTAAGATCCTCTATTACAAATAAAACCACTGCATTAATTTATAATAATTATCAAAACCCTCTAGGTGCTGCCTCCAGTAAAAGTGAAATGGAAGAGTTGGCAAATATTGCAATTCAAAATGACCTTTGGGTTTTAAGCGACGATGCTTACTATGAAATAAGGTATACAGATGAACCACCGCTATCAATTGTTAACATTCCTGGAATGAAAGAAAGAACCATAATTTTATATACATTCTCTAAAAGATTTGCAATGACTGGCTGGCGTGTTGGTGCATCAATAGGACCGAAAAGAATAATAGAGCAAATTGCAAGATTTAACATAAATGATGAGTCCTGTACAAATCATTTTATTCAACATGCCTTAGCAGAGACGCTTCAAGATTCAGACTTTAATTCAGCATTAATACTAAATGAATTAAAAAAAAGGAGGGACATCTGTCTTACCATCCTTAACTCTATTAATGGGATAAATCTACCCAAGCCAGAAAGCACTTTCTACTTATTCTTAAATGTAACAAGTATTATGTTAGATAAGGGCTATGATAATCTAGATGAATTTAGAGTTGAAGCTCTAAAAGCCACTGGAGTCTCATTTTGTACTCGTCATCATTTTGGAACATCCTTAAAAGAAGAGACAAAAAAATACATAAGATTAGCATATTCAGGTATAGAGCAAAATGATATTAATGCAGGTTTGACACATTTTAAAAATTGGATTGAAGGAGAGTGAGTTGGCATTAAAGACAAAGCTCTATGACACGCATGTCTCACTTAAGGGACATTTAGTACCTTTTGGTGGTTATCTGCTTCCTACACACTACTCGAGTATCAAAAACGAACATGAATTAGTTCGTTCTAAAGCGGGTTTATTTGATGTGAGCCACATGGGTGAATTCATTATTTCAGGTAATGATGCATTTTCTTTTCTTCAAAAAGTCACAATTAATGATTTAGAACTTTTAAAGGTTGGACAGGCGCAATATTCTGCAATGTGTTTTGAGGATGGTGGAATTGTTGATGACTTAATTGTTTACAGACAAGAAGATTACTTTATGATGGTTGTCAATGCAGCAAATCGAAAAAAGAATTTAAATTGGCTGAAAAAGAATTGTGAATATAATGTTACCTTAAAAGATATAAGTGATGAAATGGGCCTTCTTGCAATACAAGGGCCAAGGTCAAAAGATATACTTCAATCATTAACTGATTCTAATCTGAACTCAATAGAATTTTATAATTTCATCAATGGTAAAATAACTGGCCATCATGCTGTCATCTCAAGGACTGGATATACAGGTGAACTTGGGTATGAGATTTATGTAAGCTCCGATAATATTAATCATGTCTGGAATCGTATTATGGATGCTGGTTCGGAACATGGTTTAGGGCCAGCGGGTCTGGGTTGCAGAGACACATTGAGATTGGAAATGAAGTACCCTCTTTACGGTAATGATATTAATGAAACAACAAATCCGATTGAAGCGGGCCTAGGGTGGATAACTAGATTGGGTAAAAATGACTTTATCGGAAAAAGTGCCTTAATTGAAAAAAAGAAGAAAGTTAATCGGCGATTGGTATGTATAGAAATGACTGAGAGAGCAATACCAAGAAATGGTTGTCAGATATATAATGATAATGAATTAGTTGGTACCATCACAAGTGGAACAATGAGCCCCTCACTTGGCAGGGGTATTGGATTGGGTTATGTAAATATTCCTTTTACTGAAGCAGGCGTAGAATTACAGATTGATATTAGAGGAAATAGGAAGGGTTGTGTGATTATTAAACCCCCATTCTATAAAAAAGGTTCCTTGTTAGATTAATCTATTTGATATACCAGTAATTATGTTTTTCATGTAGGACTTTCCTTTTCTATAATCGAACAAAAAATCGTATAATCTGTATCATTAATCCACATATCATAATTACAATTCATGGACAATGAACGTCGTTTAGAAATCCTCGGTATCCTAATAATTGCTCTTTCCGTACTTATTTTAGTCAGTTTAACAGGATATAACCCTAATGAGGAACCATCTATTGTCTTTTTTAAGGACAATAAAGTAGAAAATCCAATGGGTCCTTTTGGAGTGCTGACTTCCCACCTATTTACTAAATTGGGTTTTGGTTATGCTTCCATCATAATTCCAATAATTGGCCTTTTCTGGGGGTGGTTTTTATTTGCTAAAAAAGATTTAAAAGAACTGATACGTGGCTCTCTTTATGCACTGGGCTCTATGTTTCTTATTTCAATTACAATAGGTGTAATAAGTATTAAGCTTTTAGGAGAGGATGCATCTGATAGATGGTCTAATTCAGGTATGATTGGTGGTGCTGTAGGGCAATTTCTACTTGATTGGCTTTTTAATTGGGGAACTTTATTAATAATTATATCAAGTTATCTAATGTTAATTCGTGGATACTTTAATCTTGATTTTTATGGACCTTTTGCTCTTGCAAAAGAAAAGTGGGGTATATGGAGACAAAAATCACTTAATAGGAAAAGTCAAAAAGAAAAAGACGAAGTAAAACGTAAGCATACCCAGGAGCTCAAGGCAAAAATAGATTCCCAGAATGAAATGGGACAACAAGAAGAAAAAATAGATAATATAGAAGATGGCTCCACTAAATCTGAAGCAATTCCGCATACTGATACCTCTGAAGACCTTAATGAAGCTGAAGTTGATTTGAATCTTAAAGATTCTAAAAAATCAAATGATGTAATTAAGGATGATGTAGTGGAGAATACTTTAGATACGGAAGAGCCCTATGAAGAAATAAAGAAAGATAATAAAGATGAAAACTCTATTAGTAAAGAATTAAATATTGAAGAGATTGTTGAAACTGAGGAAGTCGATATCGATGAAGTTATTGAAAGAAAAAAACCAAGACGTAAATACCAGTTGCCTTCCTCGGAACTCTTAGATAATCCTGTAAACATATCAGATAATCTTAGCCGCGATGAATTAGTAGAACGGGCCAATTATTTAACTCAATCGATGGCTACTTTTGGTGTGGAGGGTAAGGTCGTTAATGTGCATCCTGGACCCATCATTACGTTATTTGAAGTTGAGCCAGCCGAGGGTGTAAGGGTGAATAAATTTGTTCAATTATCAGATGACTTAGCAAGAGTAATGGAAGCAAGTAGTGTTAGGGTGATTGCACCAATTCCAGGTAAATCATCGGTTGGAATTGAAATTCCAAATGTCAATCCAGCTACAGTTTATTTTAAATCAGTAGTAAATAGCCCAGAATTTGTAGAGGCAGAATCTCTTTTAACACTTGCAATAGGAAAGACTACTTCTGGTGAGATTAGTACATTGAATCTATCCAAAATGCCTCACTTACTAATTGCGGGAACCACAGGCTCTGGAAAATCAGTTTGTATTAATACCATTATTTGTTCAATCTTATATAGTGCAACTCCAGACGAAGTAAAATTTGTAATGATAGATCCAAAAAAGGTCGAAATGACCTTATATAAACAACTGGAAGGATATCATTTATTAAAGATGGAAGATATCTCTGAGCCAATAGTAACATCTGTGGATAATGCAATACTATCTCTAAGGGCATTAGAGAAGGAAATGGATAGGCGTTATAATGTACTTGCTGATGCGGTAGTTAGAAACATAAGTGAGTACAATGAGAAAATGAAAAACTCAAATGAAACAATTATGCCATATATCGTATTAGTTGTTGATGAACTTGCAGATTTGATGATGCTATCTGCAAAAGATGTCGAAGCTCCTATTGCCCGCTTAGCTCAACTTGCCCGTGCAGTAGGTATACATTTAGTTATCGCAACTCAGCGTCCATCTGTCGATGTGATTACCGGGGTCATTAAAGCTAATTTTCCATCACGGATTGCATTTCAAGTCGCAAGTAAGATTGATTCAAGAACGATTATAGATCAACCTGGCGCTGATAAATTAATTGGACGAGGTGATATGCTGCATCTTGGAACTGGAAGTTCAGATGTCTATAGAATGCATAATGCATTCTTGTCCCTAGAGGAAATTGAAGCAGTCATGAGACATGTTTCAGAGCAACCAAAACCTGATGAGCTAATTCTTCCGTCAGTCAGAGAAGCTCAAGTTTCAGAATTTGGCGTAGATGGAAGCGATAGTGGTACTGATCAACTTTTTAATGAAGCGGTTTCACTAGTGGTTACTCACCAACAAGGGTCTATATCTCTTTTGCAGCGAAGACTAAAAATTGGCTACTCGAGAGCAGCAAGATTAATAGATGAAATGGAGCAAAAAGGAGTTGTTGGACCGTTTACAGGTAGTAAGGCGAGGGAAGTACTAGTTGATGAAACTTATCTGGAAATGATACGGGATTCATGATCAGTGAAAAAACCATTTATTATGTTCATTCTGATCCAATCATTATGGTCCCAGAATAACGCTTATAAAAAATTTCAAGCATATATGAATATTTCTGGTGGTCGTACTCTGAGTATCCACTTTTACCAAGAGCAATCAGGCAGGTATTTTGAATCAACTGGTTTTTTATACTATCATGATGCAGTGGATTATGTCTTTGATGAACAAAAACAGCGGGTTATCTATAAGGATGGTTTGATTACAACCATAAATAAAACTACAGAGCAAATCATTTACGATAATAATATTGAAAATGATATATCAGTTCTTGACATTTTATCTGGAAAAGAGGACAGAATAAGAATTGAAGAATCAATCTTTGAAAAAAACGGTTGTAAGATACCATTTCTTATAAGCGATTGGGATAT
>CENP01046962.1_pt1 | contig 10241 bp, 9 predicted proteins | sample 361281 | NCBI WGS metagenome assembly CENP01 (sample SAMEA2591122, study PRJEB7988) | marine metagenome | biome: marine biome (ENVO:00000447); feature: deep chlorophyll maximum layer (ENVO:xxxxxxxx); material: saline water (ENVO:00002010), including plankton (ENVO:xxxxxxxx) | depth 70 m
TAAAGAGCTGTCTAGTTTTTTAGATCACTCTCAAAGATTATTAGTATCTTTTAATAATTTAAGAAATTTTGTATCTAAGGTTGATGCGAAAAAAACAAAGTATCTTTTCTTACATAGTGTTCTAGATAAAGGACTTGAAAATATAAATGCATTAAATGATTCAATAAATCTTTTAACTACAGCACAGGATAATGATTGGGTTTATTGGAAAGAAGGGTATTATAATTCAAGGAAAGACATTGATAACCAACTCCAGGTTTCCTTGCATGCATCAAAAATTGATATCTCAGAAATATTGCGAAACCGTCTATATAATAAAAACTCTAACTTTATATTGACATCAGCTACAATCAAAGTTGAAGAATCATTTAACTATTTTCTCCAGAGAAATGGACTTATTGATAATGAAAATTTACTTACAAGAGATTATGTTAGCCCTTTTTCTTATCAAGACCAGGTAAAATATTTTCAATATGGTGGTTCTAAAGATATAACAAATGATATTTCCGAATTATCAGATTTGATTTATCATGTTCACAAAACTTTTAAAAAAAGAACAATGGTTCTTTTTACATCTGTTAAAATGTTAGAGAACGTTTCCAAAAAAATTAAAGAGAGATTAGGTGGTAAGAAAATACCTCTATTTGCTCAATCGAGAGGCGCATCTAAGCCTTCAATTATAAAAGGTATGCATTCAAATGAAAATGCTTTATTATTTGGAACAAATAGTTTTTGGGAAGGTGTAGACCTCCCTGGTGAATTACTTGAGGTACTGATTGTTGTTAAGCTTCCTTTTGATGTGCCATCAGATCCGCTAATTAAATCATATTCAAACTATTTAGACATCAATGGCGTAAACAGCTTTATGAATTTTACAGTTCCTGAATGTGCTACTAGGTTTAGACAGGGCTTTGGAAGGTTAATTAGAACGACATTTGACTCTGGGGTATTTATAAGTCTAGATAACAGAATTATTACAAAAAGGTATGGTGATGTAATTCTAAACAGTATTCCAACAGACCCAGAAGTTTTTAAAAATTATAATTCTATTTACTAGAGTTTATTTCAAAGGTTAATCCTTTGTAATAAATGTTCACTTCATTCTAAATTACTCGATGTCATCCCTTCGCATAACCAAAAGATCATATAGCTTTTACGATTTTTTCCCATTATTAAATAAACCTGTTAAAATTAGTTTTGATAAAGATGTAAAAAGAAAAGTAAGTAATTCTTATAAACATTTACTAAGTCTTTTATCATCAGGAAGAACAATTTATGGTGTAAATACTGGATTTGGCAGGCTAAGTCAAATAAAAATTAAAGATTCAGACCAGTCAAGATTGCAATTAAATCTAGTTCGTAGCCATTCAGCTGGTGTGGGAGATAATCTTGATCCTGGTATTGTTAGAGTCATAATGGCATTAAAAGTATTGAATTATTCACATGGCTATAGCGGCGTTCATCCAGATACTGTTAAAAAAATAGTTCAATTTTTAAATAATGATATAATTCCTGTTGTGCCTGAAAAAGGCTCTGTTGGAGCTAGTGGCGATTTAGCGCAACTAGCGCATATTGCTAGTTCGATAATTGGAGAAGGGAAGGTACTTCAAAATGGTAGAGCGTTACACTCAAAAACAGTTTTAAAAAAATTAAAAATTTCACCATTAATTTTGCATCAGAAAGATGGTATTAGTTTAGTTAATGGCACTCAGTTTTCTACGGCTTTAGCTATAAAAGGCCTTTTCAATGGAATCAATTTATTGGACGCTGCTGATAGTATCGGCTCTCTATCAGTTGAAACGAGTTTATCAAGCAGGGATACATTTAGTCATAGCATACACAAGTTGAAAATGCACAAAGGACAAATTGCATCAGCGAAAAATGTTTGGAATATGACATCAGAAAGTGAAATTGTTAGGTCTCATAAAGATTGTGAAATTGTTCAAGATCCGTATAGCTTTAGATGTATACCTCATATTCATGGTGCATGTAGAGACTCTTTATATCAAACATCTGAAACAATTAATAAAGAAATTAATAGTGTAAGTGATAATCCTTTAATTTTGAGTAAAAGTAAAGTTGGGTTTTCAGGTCATTTTCATGCTGAACATATTGCTATTTCACTTGATCATATGGCAATAGCCATAGCGGAGATTGGTGCTATCTCAGAAAGAAGAATTCATTATTTTATGAAAGGTGCAGAAGGCAGGTTCCAACCTTTTTTAGCTAAAAGTCCTGGTCTGGAATCTGGTTATATGCTTGCACATGTTACCGCATCAGCATTAGCATCTGAAAATAAGACACTTGCCCATCCTGCTAGCGTAGATTCAATTCCTACATCAGGGGGACAAGAAGATTTAGTAAGTATGGCTCCATGGGCAGGTTCAAAATTATTAAAAATTCAAGATAATGTATCTAATATCCTAGCAATAGAATTATTAATTGCCGGGGCAGCATTTAAGTTAAATAATTCAAAATTAAAACCAGGTAAGGGTACGGGGTTAATTCTGAAACATATTAAACACATTATTCGTTCTGATATGGGAGATAGAGAATTAAGTAGTGAGATAAATAGCTTAAAAGCTGTAATTGATGATGGTAAAATATTTGAAAAATTAAAAAATAAAGGTTATTTGGAGTAGTAAATGGATAATAAAATAAAATTTAAAAAGGGTTATACATTTGATGATGTACTTTTGGTACCGCAAAGGTCTAAAATATTACCTAAAGACACAATTCTCAAAACCAGACTTACAAATGACATAAAATTAAATATTCCTATTATGAGCGCAGCTATGGACACTGTAACAGAAGAGAATATGGCAATTGCGATGGCTAGAGAGGGGGGAATTGGAGTAATTCATAAAAATTGTTCTATTGAATCTCAAAAATATATGGTTGATAAGGTTAAACGGTCTGAAAGTGGTATGATTTTAAAACCAGTAACAGTTAGGCCAGATCAAAATATTCATGATGCTAGAAATATTATGTCCGAGTTCAGAATAAGTGGGTTACCAGTTGTGAAAGATGATAAACTTGTAGGTATCATTACGAATAGAGATATAAGATTTCAAATAGATGGAAATCTAGAAGTTGCGTCGTGCATGACTGCTGATAATTTAATTACAGTTCCTTTAGATACTTCTTTAGAGGATGCAGAAAAATTACTTCATGAACATCGAATAGAAAAACTTCTAGTAGTAAATGAATCGGGTGATTTAGCTGGATTGATAACTGTTAAGGATATAAAAAAGAAGCAGCAGTACCCAGATGCATGTAAAGATAGAAATGGTAGATTAAGAGTCGCTGCAGCTGTTGGTGTTGCTGGTGATACAGCTGAAAGGGTCAAAGAGCTTGTTAATGTTGAAGTAGATGTAATTGTAGTTGATACCGCTCATGGACATTCTCGAGGTGTTTTGGATACTATTTCGCAGTTGAAAAACCAAAATTCCAATATTTCAATTATTGCAGGTAATGTTGCTACTAGCTTTGGAGCTGAAGCTCTTATTGATGCAGGAGTAGATTGCGTAAAAGTAGGAATTGGAGCTGGCGCTAGCTGTACTACTAGAATCGTTGCTGGTGTTGGTGTACCTCAATTAACAGCCATTATTGATACAGTTGAAATTGCAAAGAAAAAAAATATTCCTGTAATTGCTGATGGAGGATTAAGGTATAGCGGAGATATTGCTAAAGCACTTGCTGCTGGTGCAGATACTATCATGCTCGGTAGCGTTTTAGCTGGAATGGATGAAAGCCCTGGAGAAACTATACTTTATGAAGGAAGACAGTATAAAACATTTAGAGGGATGGGTTCCATGGGAGCAATGGAAGAAGGTAGTGGTGATCGTTATTTTCAGGAAGATACTGATAATAAAAAACTAGTACCAGAAGGTATCGAAGGAATGGTTCCTGTTCGTGGACCTGTAAAAAATACAATTCATCAGCTTACAGGAGGGATTAGAGCATCTATGGGATATTGCGGCTGTAAAAACATAGAAGAATTTGGACGCAAATCAGAATTTATTGAAATTACATCCGCTGGAGTAAGGGAGAGTCACCCCCATGAAGTTAGAATTGTAAAAGAGGCGCCGAATTATTCGCCCTCAGAAAACTAGGATATTCTAGTTTAATGAGTTTAAATGGCGAGTAATTTTAGACTTTCTTCTTCCAGCTGTATTTTTATGAAGCAGACCTTTACTAGCAGCTTTATCAATATAGCTAACTGCAATAGTATATTCGGTCTGAGCCTTATCTTTTTCAGTGGATTCTAGAACCCTTTTAATTTGTGTGCGAAGTCTCGACATATCAGATATGTTTTTTGCTCTTCTCTTTACGTCTTGACGTTCTCGCTTTATTTGTTGCGGATGTCTATCCATTATTTGTATTTCCTTTTAATTAAAGACGCTCAAATTAGCATATAATGGTTTTTGTAGTCAATGAACGATTTTCAATAAATTAGAAATAAAAAAGATGGTTATTTCAATATCAATAGTTAGCGTATATTAATTCTTTATGAACAAGTTTGATTATAAAAATATATTTAAAAATAAGCATGTAGCTGTGTCTCGTGCTATTTCAATGGTTGAAAATAATGACCCGAACATTGTTCATTTTTACAATGAGGTTTATAAGAAATCAAATAGTGCATTGCGCATAGGCATCACAGGCCCTCCAGGGGCTGGGAAAAGTACCTTAGTTGATCAGTTAATATCATGTTTTTTATCTGAAAAAAAATCTGTTGGAGTGGTTGCAATTGATCCAAGTAGTCCGTTTAGTGGCGGAGCACTATTAGGTGATAGAGTTAGAATGAGTAAATATTCCGATAATGACGATGTCTACATTCGAAGTATGGGGAATAGGGGCGATCTGGGAGGCTTGTCAAGAAAAGCTCAAGAAGCTGGTGATATATTAGCAGCAAGCGGAAAGGATGTAGTTATATTCGAAACTGTTGGTGTCGGTCAAGCTGAACATGACATTGTAAATGCTGCGGATTATACTGCTGTTGTTTTGGTACCTGAATCTGGTGATGAGGTGCAGTTAATGAAAGCTGGTATTATTGAGATTGCTGATATTTTTATTATCAATAAATCAGATAGGCCTGGTTCTAAACGTATTGAGCGAACATTGACAGATGTTCTACATAGCTTTAGTAAGGAGGGTAGTCATATCCCAGAAGTAATGAACGTAACTGCGAGTATTGGAGAGGGCGTAAAAGAATTGTTTGCAAAGATAATTGATGATATTGATTTATTTGAAAAAAATGGTTATTTAAAAAAAAGAAGGCTTAATAGATATGAAAATAGAATTAAGTCTTTAATATCTGAAAGATTGGACAATGAGTTTTGGATAGAAGAACGTGAAAATTTATTCAAAAATATCACTGGTTCCATTAATTCTGTAGATACTCCTCCAAATTCTGTTGTTGAACAGCTTATCTCAAATTTTAAAATTAAATAAAATGAGTAATCAGACAAAATCTATGAGTTTCATAGATCATCTTGAAGAATTAAGGTGGCGAATTATAAAAATGATTTCCTCAATCATTTTAGGAGGGGTAGCGACTTTTTTCTTTATTGATTTTTTTTTAGAACTACTTTTAAAACCACTTGAAAATATTGATAGTGGAAATCCGATAAGTTTACAGGTTCTTTCAGTTCAAGGTATGTTTATTATAAAGTGGAGTATTGCCTTGATTGGAGGACTAATAACCTCTGTACCCGTCATAACCTATCAATTATGGAAGTTCATATCTCCCGGTTTATATGCGAATGAAAAAGGTTTTGTTTTACCTCTAGTTATATTTTCATTTATTTCATTTCTATTAGGCATATTTTTTAGTTATATAATTTTAATTCCATATTGTCTAAATTTTTTTGCAAGCTTATCGGGTGATAATATTTTAAATAATTTTTCCATTAATCATTATTTTAGTTTTATTACATGGCTTTTACTGGGCTGCGGCATAGTTTTTCAGTTACCTGTCATCTCATTCTTACTATCAACAATTGGTTTATTAACGCCTGCTTTCATGAGACACTTTAGAAGGCATGCTATTGTGGTAATCTTTATTATATCATCATTTATTACACCACCAGATCCTGTGAGCATGTTGGTCATGGCTTTTCCACTTATTATTTTATATGAGCTTAGTATAGGGGTGTCATGGATAGTAAATCGTGGTAAGGAATTTGATAGCGAATAGTAACTAAATTTATTAGAGATATGAGTGCATTAGATAAAATAAAAGAGCCAATTACTAAAGATATAATTGAATTTCAATCAGAATTTAAGCTCGCTCTGAATTCAGAAGTGAAGATGATTAATTCAATATCGGGATATTTAGTAAAAAACAGAGGAAAGACTATAAGACCAATTTTGACTTTACTATGCTCTAGGCTTTGCGGGGAACCAACTAGTTTTTCTTATAAAGCTGCAGCAATGATGGAACTATTGCATGTTGCTACCTTAATTCATGATGACATAGTTGATGATGCAAAAATGAGAAGAGGAAAGCCATCTATAAAACAAATATGGAAAAATAAAATTTCTGTTCTTATGGGCGATTTCATTTTAAGTAAAGCACTGATTAATATGGTAAATCTTAGAAATTTTGATGCTCTAGACCTTATCTCTCAAACTGCTGAAAAGCTTAGTGCTGGTGAAATAATGCAAATTGAAAAAAGTTTAACTAGAAGTATGCCTAAAGAAGTTTATTATGAAATGATTAATCAAAAAACGGCATCCTTGATTGCTGCTAGTTGTGAACTTGGAGCAATAACAACCACAAATAGTAAAGAAGATAGAAAGTCTACCTTTGATTATGGTGATAATCTAGGTATGGCGTTTCAAATAAAAGATGACCTTTTTGATTTTCTAGGCTCAGAAAATGAAACTGGAAAAGACTCAGGAGGAGATGTGAAAAAAAACATGATTACTTTACCCTTAATCTTTTCTTTGGAGAACTCATCTAGGCCTGAAAGGAATAAACTAAAATCGCTAGTTAAAAGTAAGAAAAAATCATCTGCAGATTTAAAAAATATTAACGAAATGATTTCAGAACTTGGCGGGTTTGAATATGCGAATAAAAAGCTAAATGAGTTTTCTGAAAAAGCAGTTAGCGCTATTTCAAGTTATGAGGAATCAGAAGTAAAAAATTCTCTCATTGAATTAGTTTCTTTTAATATAAATCGAACTAGGTAAAATGGTTTATCCTAAAAAAATTCTAATTATTCGGTTTAGTTCAATCGGCGATATTGTCCTTACCACATCTTTTCTTTCAACAATAAAAACACAATTTCCTGATTCAGAAGTTCATTTTATGACATTAGATAGCTTTTCTTCAATGTTAGAAAATCAACCACACATAGATAGGGTATTAGAGGTAAATAGTAAATCAGGATATAAAGATCTGTCTGAACTAAATAATTTCATAAAAAAATCAAAGTATGATAAAATATTTGATTTGCATAGTTCAATAAGATCACTGATTATAACAATGGGACTCAAAGATAATGTCTCAAGGATAAAAAAGCCTAGATTATTAAGGTTTTTTTTATTTCAGTTTCATATAAATATGTTCCCTAGAAACTTTTCAGCAATTCATATGTATCATCAGTGTTTAGACCTTGAAGATATCTCGTCTTTTCCCTCAACTGTTTTAGCTGTTAGTAACCTTGAAAAAGAAATTGCTAAAAAAATGCTTAAAGAATATGGTGTTAATAATCAATTTGTTGCTTTAGTACCAGGAGCAGCTTGGGAGCGTAAGCAATGGAGTGTCGAAAATTATTGTGAAGTGATAAATAAGATAGTTTCCTCTTCAAGTATAAGCGTAGTTATGCTAGGATCGGACAAAGATGAAATAAACCACTATATCGCTAAATTAAACGATAATGTGATTAACCTATCTGGCAAAACGAACCTAAGGGAGGCAATGTCAGTATTGTCGTTATCAAAAGTAGTTGTTGGAAGTGATACAGGGTTACTTCATATTGCTGAAGCATTAGGAACCACAGTTAATATGATTTTAGGTCCAACATCAAAAGAAACTGGAGGTGGGGTAAATCTAAAATCATCAAAAAATATTGAAGTGGATATTTGGTGTAGGCCTTGTTCACAAAATGGCCAAAAATATTGTTATAGGTCAAAACAATATTGTATGGAAGGAATATCTCCAAACAGGGTGGCTAGCATAGTTATGAAAAGTCTATAGTATGAATATTGTATATGTTGTTTTATATAACTTTTTATTTCATCCTCTTTTTATATTTTCAATGTTTTTTCTATCTATCTTCAACAAGAAAATTCGACAAGGTATAATTGGTCGATTTGAATCACTTTATATATTAAAAAATTACTTTAGTAAAAATAATTTAAATTCAAATATTATTTGGTTTCACTGCTCCTCTTTAGGGGAATATATGCAGGCAGAACCTTTAATTGATTCTTTGAAAAATAGAGAAAAATCTTGTACAGTTTTAGTCAGTTTTTTCTCACCTAGTGGTTTTGAGAATGTCAAAAATTCAAATATTGATTGTAAGGTTTATTTGCCTTTTGATTTTCCTTGGACCGTCAACTCTTTATTTGAAATTGTTAGACCAGAATTCATTATTCTAGCTAATAATGATCTTTGGTATAATTTTCTTAAAATTGCTAAAGAGAGAGGGGTAAAAACATATTTAATAGGTGCTGAGTCAAAAAGGTTTCATAATAATAAGTTTCTACTTTCGCATTATTTTTACAAACCAATTTATACTTCGTTTTCAAAAATTTTTGCGAATAGTGATGAAGATAGGGAATGTTTATCTTTTTATTTGAACTATAATAAGGAAAAAGTCATAGCTACTGGAAATCCAAGGTTTGACCAGGTATATAATAACTCAAAAAAAAATAATATTGTAAAAATTGATAAAGTTGAAGAAAGGGAAAATGTATTATTGTTATCAAGTATGCATAAAGAAGATAGAAATATGATTATATCCCAGCTAATTGGCTATCTCAAACAGAATGTATCAATTCAGATTATTTGGGCTTCACATGAGCCAAATAATCAAGAAAATAAATATCTTAGTAATATCTTTAAAAGAAATGAATTAAGTGTAAGTATAGTTGATTCTTTATCTAAAGTAGAGAGTGTTAACTCAAGAGTTATTATTATCAATACAGTAGGTATTTTAGCTGATTTATATTGGAAAGTTAAATTAGCTTATGTTGGTGGGGGGTTTTCTAGTGGTGTTCATAATCTTATGGAACCAGCGATCGCTGGTGTTCCAACAATATTTGGACCAAATTATAAGAAATTTAAGGAAGCTGTTGAGATTTTAAATGAAGGTGCTGGGAAAACTATTAAAGAAGGTTCTGGTTTTAAAGAAACTCTAATTAATTATTTTAATGATGGTAAAAATTTAGTTAAATCTAGTAGATCTGCAGTAAAAATAATTAATTCTCACATTGGAGCTACAAAAAAGATATTAAATCATATCATAATTGATTAAATATGTAAAATGAATAAGATTTTAAATATAAAAAAGAAATACATGGATAACCCCTCTAAGGTTTTAACCTTAGCTAATATTATTAGTCTGTTAAGAGCAGCTTCAGCTATACCAATTATTTATACTTTAAATTACCCTGATCTAAGAGCCGTTACTGCCGGAATAATAATACTTGCTATTTTATCTGATGCTTTAGATGGCTATTTTGCAAGGAAAGCAGGTGAAGTAACACACGTAGGAATGTGGTTAGATCCAATAGCTGATTTTATTATAATTGTATCTGTAGTTTTATATTTAGTTATAATGGAACTTTTCCCTCTTTGGTTTTTTAGTTTTTACATATTTCGTCATTTTATGATTGCTGTTCCAGCTATATACTTTGTTAATACAGGGCAATATATTCTCCATTCAAATTGGTGGGGAAAATGGACTACTGGCATTACGGCATTAACGGTTTTTCTACATATATTTGAAATCCAATATATTTGGTGGTTAAAACCAGTAACATTGTATTCAGCATTTGCTCTTGCTTTGATGAGTTGGATCATTTACTACCGTGATTATTATAACGTTTTAAGGAATCAAAATGTTTAATCGTTTATTTAGTGCTTTAGAAAATACCCGGGCATCTATATCGCAAGCTTTTAGGGGTATTTCAGAAGGAAATATAACTGGCGAACAGCTTGATAATATTGAAGAACAACTTTTTTTAGCAGATATTGGATATGATACAGTTGAAAATATAATAAA
>CENP01239085.1_pt1 | contig 10218 bp, 9 predicted proteins | sample 361281 | NCBI WGS metagenome assembly CENP01 (sample SAMEA2591122, study PRJEB7988) | marine metagenome | biome: marine biome (ENVO:00000447); feature: deep chlorophyll maximum layer (ENVO:xxxxxxxx); material: saline water (ENVO:00002010), including plankton (ENVO:xxxxxxxx) | depth 70 m
CCAAGTTTAAATGCATCATAAATCTCAGTTGCAATTCCAGGTTCATTTGAACTATTAACTTTGTTAAGATATTTGTTATATAGAACTCCTACTCCTAACATCGGACTTGTTTCATCTTCTTCTCTACCATAAACATATCCAAAAGCTTCATCCCAGTGGTGTTCAATTGAAGTATATTCACCAGCTGAAAGATCTGATGATTCATTATCTACATTATCTCCAATCTTAGTTTGAGTTAAATAATTATTTACAATTTGATCAACACACATAGCTCCAATTAGACCTTTACCAAATGCTTGATTATATTCAAGACCTTTTGAACTTACATGTCTAGATCCAATTGTTCCAGCCATACCTGGTGATGCGGTATTTGAAAAATTTGGAATAACATCGTCGACAAACTCATTGATAAAATTATCAAATTGAATTTTAACGGTTGCAGAAGCAACTGAAGATGTCGCAGTTTTACCGGCAATATTCTTACCCGAAGTATTAAGCATATCGTTAGAAAATCCAGTACCATCATTAAACATTTGATTAAGTAGATCCTTGCTACTAGATTCAGAATTAAGAGCATTCATTAACTCTTCGGCCATTTCAAGTTTAGCAGTTTGTCCGCTGAAGCTAACAGTAGATTCTCCTCCTCTGTCAAATGAGTAAGTAAGGGGAGCGTTTACGTCATTATTATTGTCATTTTCATTATCTTTTTCGCAAGAAGGTGTAAAAATCAATACAAATATTGATAAAATTGATATAATAAATTTGGTTGTTTTCATGATATTTTTTTTTGGTTTTAATTATATTTTTGCAAATATATATTCTTATTTTTAATTATTCTAAATAAACATAATAAAATTTTTAAATCATACATTAATTAAATAGTTGAGGTGAAAAAAAATTATTATATTTATATAAAGTCAAAATACATGAAAAAAATAGTGTTTATTTTTTTAATTTTTTTAATTCAATACGAGTTGATCAGCCAAAATTGCTATATTCCTGATCAATATTCAGGTAATACTGGAAATAACATGACAATATTTTACTCTCAAAATGCTTTAAATCAAATATTGAACCTCGACATTGAAGACTGGTATATAGTTGCCTCAAATTCAGTTGGATTTTCACTTGGTTCAATTCATGAAAGTGATATTATAAACTTAACAAATAATTATGGCAGCTTAGGTTTATCCTTAGCTATTTGGGGAAATGATCAATTAACTTACGAAATAGATGGAGCTATTAATAATGAATTATTTAATGTTAACTTAGTTAATGATAACAATTTATTTTCAATATCATCAAACCATACATATTTAACAAATAGTATAATTACAATTGACTCATTAGATATAAGCATATTAGATTGTACAACTATCCCAGGTTGCACTTTTTTATGGGCTGATAATTATAATATCAATGCAAATGAAAATGATGGTAGTTGTTATAAAGTTGGATGTACAATTGATTTAGCAATAAATTTCAGTGAATATGTCACAAATGAAGACAATTCCCTCTGTATGTATTCTCAATCCTTGGTTACAAATTTACAATCAAATCTTGACTTATATTCTGACTCCATTGATCATTTAAACTTTGTCAATGATCAAAATAATCTATTTATTGATACACTTCAAAATAATTTATACATTGCATTATCAAATCAAGAAGATGGTATTACCCAGAATGATCTGAATATCGTTTTAAATCAACTAGATTCATTAAATGAACAAATTAACAGTATGAGTTTTTCATATATCCAAAATCAAATTAGCTATTTTCAAGAACAAATAACTTTTACTGATTCACCAACTCAATACCAAACATTAATCCAAGCATATTCGAATTTACTCGACCTTTACACTCAATCAAATCCAAATGTTTTTGGAGAAATTAATGTTAATCTTGAAGAAAGTTGGAACACCATTGGATACAATATTTTATATGAGACAACTATCAATTATCAGTTCTCATCGATAATGAACGATGTTGTAATTATTAAAAATAATGATGGATTTATCTTTTGGCCACAATTTAATTTTAATTCAATTGGGAATTTGATTCCTGGTCAAGGTTATCAAATAAGAATGGAAAACAGTAGGAACTTTAAATTTCAACAATAAGTTATTTCTTATCAAAATTAAATATTTGTCAATATAATTATTTATTAATTAAATTTATTGAAAGTTGTCCATTAATCAATTTTAAAAAATTTAAATTATAAAAATCCAGTATACTATATTATTTTATAATAGACCTTAGCATCTTGTCTCTGATATTTAGATTATTTAGGTACCACAAAATGTTTGAAAAGATTCTTCAAAATTTTTTGATGGAGGTTTCATAAATTTCTCTACTCCATCTTGATATTCATATGGTTTTGAAAGAATTACTAAAAGTTTGTTAATAAAACCCATATCTCCACTGACAGCACTTTTAATGGCCTTATCTACCAGATGATTTCTTGGAATAAACAAAGGATTATTTTTTCTCATTAAATATTTTGCTTCTCGTATTTTTTTTTTGCTTTTAAAAAATGTAGTCCATTTTTTTTGCCAATTTATAAAATCAGTATGGTTAATTATTTGATTCTTATGTAGATTATCATGAGATAGTAAAGAAAATGTAGTTGTATAATCCATTTTTAAATTCTTCATCAAAAGTAATAATTCATCAATTAAGGGAAATAATTTAATATCATTAGTATCAAATCCAATTTTTCTAAACATCATAAAATAATATTTTTTTTTCCAAATTTCATCAAATTTCTTTATAACAGATTCGGCAAGTTGAACTGCTTTTTCTTCGTTGATATGAATTATTGGCAAAAGAGACTCTGCAAATCTTAGAATATTCCATTTTATCATTTTAGGTTGATTACCAAAAGCATATCTTCCATTATGATCTATAGAGCTATAGACAGTCATAGGATTATAAGTATTAATAAAAGCACAAGGACCATAGTCAAAAGACTCTCCAGAAATTGAAGTATTATCAGTATTCATTACACCATGAATAAATCCAACTCGCATCCAATCTACAACTAAATCAATTTGTTTTTGCATGACCACATCTAACAGTGCCAATGCGGGATTGACACAATTACTAATTTGAGGGTATAATCTATTTATTGAGTAAGACGTTATTTTTCTTAAATCATCTTGTGATCCAAAATAACGAGCATACTCAAATGTACCAACTCTAATATGACTTTTCATTGATCTAACTAAAATACTTCCATCTTCTTTGAGTCGTCGTAGTATGGTTTCTCCTGTTTTTATTACTGCGAGACTTCGTGAAGATGATATATTTAAATAATACATTGCTTCACTAATTAAATACTCTTTAAGCATTGATTCTAAGGTAGCCTTACCATCTCCATTTCTAGAAAATTTTGTAATTCCAGAACCTTTAAGTTGAATATCAAAATATTTATTTTGACCAGTATTGTGTTCACCAATAATTATTGCTCTTCCATCTCCTAGGTTAGTGAAATATCCAAATTGATGTCCTGCATAAGCCTGAGCATAGGATTTTTTACAGTTATTTTTTGAAAATAAAAAACTAATTAATTTGTCTTTATTATAAATTTTTAAATTTAACTCATGGCATATTTGTTCATTTAAAAGAAGAACTTTCGAGGATGAATTTAAATGAGGTTTAGTAAGACTATAAAAATTTTTAGGAAGAGATAAATAAGAGTAATCAAAATTAAACATGTCATAAGAAGTATATTCAACAATACAAAAATATGCATCAAATTATAATGCTTTAAATTTAAGTATTTAATAATTTTTTATAATATGTAAAAACCCACTTAAATAAGTGGGTTTTATTGTGGGCGATACTGGATTCGAACCAGTGACCCCCTGCTTGTAAGGCAGGTGCTCTGAACCAACTGAGCTAATCGCCCAACAAAAATTTCATTGCAAATATATAGGAATCATTTCTAAATATGAATTTATTTATAATTTAAATTTACTTCTGTAATATTTCAGCTACAACAAATGTACTTCCACATACTATTATAAGGTCATTTTTATTTGAAATATTTAAAGCTTTTTGATATGCTTTTTTACAGTCTTTAATCAATTCGAAAGTAAAAAAATATTTCTTGAGAATTGTTTTTAATTTACTGACTTTAAGAGACCTTGAATTTTTTGATTGACAAAATAGACAATGAGCATGAGTTGGAATTTTACTTAAAATTTTATTAATATTTTTATCATCTGAAAAGCCAATTATTAAAAAGAAATTTTCAAATGATTCAAAATCAAATTTTTCAAATAATTTTTCAAAAGAATTTAAATTATGTGCAATGTCAAAAATCACCTTAGGATTATTCGATTTAACTTCATATCGACCTCTAAAATTTGTATTAAGGTCAAAATTTTTAATACCATTTATAATATTGTCATAGATAATATTATATTTTTTTTGATTTAAATATCCAATTACTTCCAGAGCAATGTAATAATTTTCTTTAACTAATTTAAGATTTAAATTATTAAGGAGAGAATATTCTTTTTTTATTTTGATAATGTTTGAACTATTTTCTATTGCTTTTTTTATTATTACAGACTCAGCTTTTTTTGAAACGTCACCCAAAACTAGTGGAACATTTTTTTTTATAATACCCGACTTTTCTTCTGCAATTTCTTGAATTGTATTTCCTAAAATATTTTCATGATCAAATGAAATATTTGTAATTACAGAAATTTCTGGTTTTATTATATTTGTTGCATCTAATCTACCTCCTAACCCAGCTTCTATAATTGCAATATCAACTTTATTTTTATAAAAATAATCAAAAGCCATTGCAGTAGTCATTTCAAAAAAAGATAAATTATAATTTAGCAAATATGATTTATTTTTTTTAATAAAATTAATCACATAATTTTTAGGAACTAATCTTCTATTTATTCTTATTCTCTCTCTGAAGTCAAATAAATGAGGTGAAGTAAATAAACCTACTTTGAGGTTATTTTCTTGTAATATAGAGTGTAAAATATTAGAAGTTGATCCTTTTCCATTAGTCCCAGCGATATGAATTATTTTGATTTTTTGTTCAGGATTACCATTATAATTAGAAAAATTATTGATGTTATTTAAACTTTTATTATAAGCATCTTTACCAATAATTTGATAAGAAGATAGCCTTTTAAACATCCAATTAGTTATTTCCTCATAACTCATTAATTATTTTCTTTTAAAATTATAAGTTATTTTTCCAATTTGAATTGGATCCCCATCTTTATCAGGAAGCCACTTTGTATTTAATGCTGCTTTTTTGGATTCTTTAACCAAACATGGAGAGGTTTCAGTAGTTTGATTTAAATCTAATTCAGCTTTGAAAGTTTCACCTTTTTTATTTACCCAAATTCTCATAACAACCTTCCCAATTTTATCGCATATATAATCTGGTTTTGGAGTATATATTGTATTTCTATCCCCTAACTCGTATCCTTCAGAATAATTATTTTCAATAGAAGGATCAGTTGAGTTAAATTTACTTGAAATAGAATTATCTTTAGATGAATTATTTGAAATTATATCCTTAGAGTTTAAAATTGATACAATATCTGAAATTTCTTTGCTTACTTCCTTTTTAATTTTAACCAAACTATCCTCATTTTTTATTTGATAACTTTTATCAACTATAATGTCATCTTTTTCTTTTTCAATAGATATGTTTTTATTTAATGGTTGATTATTTTGATCTAAAATTATATCCTTAGTTTTACTAAACTTATCTTCTCGAATAGCATAGTCAATTTCATAACCCTCATTTTTTTTAATTTTATTTTTATTTAGGCCGAAAGAAAATGATAAAAAAAATAAACTAAGATGAACTATAAATGACAAGAAAAAAGATTTATATGAGATTTTTTTTTTCATTTTTTATTTGTTGCCAAAATAATTTTTATGTTGTTTTTATATGCGATATCCATAACATTAACAGCAAATTTGATTGGTACTGATTTATCAACTCTTAAAATAATTGATTTTTCATTAGTTTTTTTAAATTTAGAGATTAGAATTGACTCCAAATCAGTAAACTCAATAATCTGATTTTCAATATAATAATTGTATGAACTATCAATTGAAATTGATAGTTTTTTTGTTTTTACATCTTTTGATTCACTCTTGGGTAAATTTATTTCTAAAGCAGATGTTGAAACTAAAGTTGAGGTTAACATAAAAAAGATCAATAATAAAAATACTATGTCTGTCATTGAAGACATTGAGAAAGAGGAATTATATTTATTGTTATTTTTAATTTTCATTTTTTATGAGTTTCAGAAATTATTTGTAAAAAATCAGAAATAATTTGTTCCATTAAAAAAATAACATTTTGTACTTTTGAAATAAGCTGATTATAAAAAATATTAGCTATAATTCCAACAACTAAACCAACAACAGTAGTTGTCATAGCCATATATATTCCCTTTGAAAGCATTTCGAGATTAATCTGTCCTTCAGAGGATGCCATCTCATGAAATGCTATAATCATACCAATTACAGTTCCTAAAAAGCCAATCATTGGAGAAATACTTGAGAAAGTTGCCAAATAACTCAAGTTTTTTTCAAGTTTATAGACTTCTAAATTAGCTTCAGACTCCATTGCGTCTTGGATTTTTTTTGTATCGTTGTCAATTTTTTTTATTCCTTTTTTAATTACATTTGACAGTGAAGATTCAGACTTATTACATAAATAAATTATTGATTCAAATTTATTTTCATTTAAATAATCTTTTACTTTATTTAAAAATTGATATTCTAACTTTGCAGACTTTTTAATAAATAGGAACCTTTCAAAAAAGATATAAAAAGTTAAAAATGAAATTAAAAGTAAGATAATAATTATAACAATTCCGGCATTTCCTCCACTGAAAAACAAATCATAAATAGATAAAATATTATCTTGAGAAGAAATTGTATCAATTATTTCCAAATTTGATGTGTCATTTAATAATGAGTCATTGATTTTTTGTTTCATAATAATTATATGAAGTTAATTAAAATATATACTATACAACCTGATAAATAACCTGTTAAAGCTAAAATAGATATATTCTTTACATACCAAATAAAATCTATCTTTTCAAGGCCCATTACAGCAACACCAGCAGCAGACCCAATTATTAGAGCACTCCCACCAGTTCCAGCACAATAAGCAAGAAATTGCCAAAAGACTCCATTTTGCGAAAAAGGACCATTTTCAACAATTTCATACATGCTCATTGAACCAGCTACAAGAGGAACATTGTCAACTATAGCAGATAATAATCCAATTACAATATTTATTGAATATATATTACCATTAAAAAAGGTTTCTAAATTATTGGCTAATAATTTCAGATAACCTAGTGAATCTAGACCAGCAACTGCAAGTAATATTCCAAGAAAAAACAAAATACTTGCTAGATCAATTTTTTTAAACACACTTATAACATTTAGCTTTAACCTTATCTCTTGTTTTTTATTTTTATGTAAGATCTCAGTTATCATCCATAGAATACCTAAACTAAACATCATTCCCATAAAGGGAGGAAGATGAGTAAAAGTTTTAAAAATTGGAACAAATAATAAACCAACTAAACCTGAAATGAATAATAATTTTTTTTCAAAATTAGATACTTTAACTTCATCAACATGTATGTTAGATTTTGGTTTTTTTATATTTCCACGAGTTCTTATTGAGACTATAGTTAGGGGGACTAATAGAGCAAATACACTAGGAACAAATAAAGTTTTAATAATCGTTAAAGTTGTTAATTGACCGCCAATCCAAAGCATAGTAGTAGTAACATCCCCCATTGGAGACCAAGCTCCACCTGCATTTGCAGCTATTACGACCATTCCAGCAAAAAACCATCTATCATTTTTGTTATCAATTAATTTTCTTAAAAGTGATACCATCACTATTGAAGTCGTAAGATTATCTAAAGCAGCAGAAAAGAAAAAAGTTAAGATGCATACTATCCAAAGTAATTTTAACTTATTATTGGTCTTAATTTTATCAGTTATTACAGAGAATCCTTTATGAACATCTACTAGTTCAACAATTGTCATTGCTCCTAGTAAAAAAAATAATATTTGAGAAATTTCACTCAAATGATGTAATAAATTATCATGAATATTTTCATGAGTTTCTCCACTAATAACATAAAAAGTCCAAATTGTAACTCCAGTTATTAAAGCAGTTGCAGCTTTATCTATTTTTATAGGGTGTTCCAGAGCAATGGCCAAATAACCCAAACAAAAAATTGTAATTATGAATATTTCCATTTTAAATTAATTCGTTAATAGCAATTTGTAGAGAGGTTTTCGTGAAAAAAAATTTATTTTTATTTTGTTTAAATGATTTTAACATTGTAGACTTAATTGTTTTAGAAACATCTAAAAAAATTGATTCATCATCAATTAAAGGATCTTTTTTCATAAGATATGAAAAAACTCTAGCCATTCCAGAATTTGCAACAAAATCTGGAATTAAAAAAATTCTTTCGTCTAAATACTTAGTAACCTCACCATAAAATATTTTTTTTTCTTTAAAGGGAATATTTGCTCCACAAGAAATAACATTTAATCCGTTATTAATTAAATTATTAATATTTTTCATTTCAACCAATCTTGATGCTGCCGCAGGAATGAAAATATTTGCTCCTAAAGACCAAATTTTTGAGTTAACTATATTGTAAGGAAGAGATTTATTTGAATTTAGTTGATTATTTTTTTTATTAAGCAATAATTTTTGAATCTCAATTTCAGTTAAACCATTTTCATTAATAATTCCAGAATACTTATCAATAATTCCAATAATTTTCACACCAAGCTTTGATAAGTAATATGCTGCCGATGCTCCAACATTTCCCCAACCTTGAATAATTGCTTTTTTATTTTTAATTTGACCTCCATAAATTTCATAAAAATACTTAACAGATTCAGAAACACTATAACCTGTGATCAAATCAGCAATTGTAAGATAAACTTTCTTATCAGGTGAAAATTTTGAGTTTACAACTTTTTTTAACACTCCTTCTTGTAAATTCTTGATTATAATTTTCTTCTCATCAAAATCAGTAAAATGTCCAGACACTATTCCTTCAGAGGGATGTTTTAACCCTAAATTTTTAGTCAATGGAATAACTTCAGTAATTTCATCAATATTTAAATCACCTCCAGTCCCATAATAATTTTTTAAAATCGGAAAAATAGCCTTAAACCATCTTTTCATAACATCTTTTTTTCTTGGATCTTTAGGATCAAAATTAATACCTGATTTGGCACCACCAATTTTAGGTCCTGAAACAGTAAATTTAACTTCCATTATTTTTGCTAGAGACAAAACTTCCTCTTTACTTAATCCCATCCTCATTCTAGTACCTCCACCAGAAGCCCCACCTCTCAGTGAATTAATAACTAACCACCCCTCAGCTTCTGTTAAACTATCTTTCCATTCAAATATGATTTCTGCAGTTTTATTTTCAAATTTTTCAAGTAAGTCAATCATGTAAAAAATTTTTTAAATTTAAAAAGAATAAATTATTTGAATAAATTTTATTAATAATAAATTTAAACACTAATTAAGGTTAATTTTCCATATAAGGTAATTGTATCAGAAAAATTAAATGGAAAAATAATTTCAATAGTATTTTCCGTAATATTAATAATCTGTAAATTATATATTTCTTTACCATTTTCAATTGTTAATGTATTTCCACTTATATCCCAATTACCCGACAAAGGTATTATTGAAAGTTCATCTTCACCACAAATATTTTTATTGTCATTCATATTTATTATCCCATTAAAATCAAAATTAAAAAGATTATCATGAGTACATATGGGTATTAAATCATTAAATAAATTGAAGACATCAATTTCAATATTATCTAGTTCAGTAGTCACAGATTCAATCTGCCAAATATTTTCAATGATAAAGTTAGTTAAACTATATATGCAAGATGAATCATTAATTGTTGCCTGGGAATCAAAATTTAAAGCATATTCATCTGTACAACCAGAATACTCACAATTTATTGATGATTGAGAATTTGGGATAAAATTTAATGCACTTTGATCATTACAACCATCATCTGAATCTTTATTACAGGATGGAAATAAAAATAACATCAAAATAAAAACTTTTAAAAAATTAACTGATTTCATTTTGTCAAATTAAAAAAAAAATACGATTATTGAGTAAAAAAA
>CENP01238988.1_pt1 | contig 10217 bp, 8 predicted proteins | sample 361281 | NCBI WGS metagenome assembly CENP01 (sample SAMEA2591122, study PRJEB7988) | marine metagenome | biome: marine biome (ENVO:00000447); feature: deep chlorophyll maximum layer (ENVO:xxxxxxxx); material: saline water (ENVO:00002010), including plankton (ENVO:xxxxxxxx) | depth 70 m
TTTTTTTAGATCTAGTAATACTTAAAACTTGCTCATTTGGAATGATCAAGTCACATTTAATGTATTTTTTATTTTTATTTAAGAAATCTATTACAAATGTATTAGCTGGAAATATTAGATCAATCTTATTTTCTTTAATTATTTTATTTAATTCAAATAAACAATCGCCAGAAAATACATCTGGTATTATACTATGATTTTTATAAATATATTCGGAATGATTAGACACATTGCTGGACACAGAAAATAAGTTGATTTTTTTCTCGTTTGCTAAGCATTTAAAAATTTCTAAACCATTTTCAGTTCCTCCTGGAAATACTAAGATATTTTTTACCCTCATTTGATAATTTCAGCCTTAAGTAAAATATTTATTGTAAACCCTTATTCATTTTTACAGATGTAATCAATCCCGATAGAACACCTGCAATAAAAATAACCGATAATTTAATGAAACCAAAAATATTTACCTTTCTCATATATTCTTTCAAAAGAGCCTCAATCTCGCTACACTCTTGGCGAAGATATCTTATCTTTTGTACAAAACTATCATCTTTATTAAAAAGTTTCATTATCAAAATTGTTGTTCTTGGACGATAATAAAATTTATAATCCCAATATTTTGAAGAGGTACCTCCACTTTCATGTGTTATACTAACACCTTCTAGAGCTGATGTTGTATAATTATTAATTTTCATCCAATTTTGATAATAAAATTCGCTACCATAATAAATCAATTTTTCATTCACATAGCCCATTTTTTCAATCACAGAATTTCTAAAAATAATACTTTCATTGATATTATACTTTCTCCCCATTCTTTTCTTTTCAATCCCTGGCCCCCAAGTCATTCTACCGTTACTATCGTATATGGTAGGACATGCCGCTCCACATTTATCAAAAGTTTCCATATGAAGAACTAATTTTTCTAACAAATCTGGACTATTTATTTTCATATCTGTCTGCAAATTATAGGTGTAAATAGAACCCGTATTAATAGATTTTCTCATCAAAAAACTAAATTCATTATCAAGTCCAAATTTCCATGGAAAAGGGTATGAGTAAACTAAAAAACGTTCATCACTCATTTTTTTTAGTTTTGTCAACTCAGATTCATCAGAATTATCATCAAGTACTATAAAATTGAAATCTTGAAATGTTTGTTTTTTTAAAACATCATAAATTTCTAATACATCATCTGAATTATTTCGATTCATTATATTTATTGATAAAATATTTTTCATATTTATAAATTGATTTTGTTTAAAACTAATTTTGCCAAATCAATTTTTCCATTACCACCCCAGGCGACAGTATCCATGATTGGATCTTCAGAATTCGCATTTGGAATGTTATCAAGATCAAGTTCATCAGAATTAGATATATGCAAAATACTTGAGCTCTTTAGAGGGCTGTGGCTATTTTTATACTTAGGTATGTGCTTTCCTTGAATAGCGACCACTTTTTTTCTCAATATCATTGGCTCAAAAATTGTTGAACAATGATCGCTACAAATTACTATATCAGCCCACTTTGACAACCTTGATCTATCTGTCTCGCGATTAACAATTAATAAGTTTTTAAAAGTTTCAATTATTCGCAAATCATAATTAATCATACGAGGATGAAGTTTTAATACCATTGCAACATCATTCTTATCGGAATATTCTATTATTATTTCTTCCATCACATGCCAAGCATTGGTTGACGTAAGAGGACCTATCCCTCCTACCATAAGGCCTACTTTGTATTTGCAATCATCCATAAATTGAATATCATCAATGTTTTTTTTATTCATAAAATTAACATATGGTGCACTTGAAGATATATCTCCTAAGATAATTCGATTTTTAGAATCTGACTTATCTTCATATTTACTACAACAAAAAACTGTGCAGCCCTCATATTTATCAAATTTTTGCTCTGAAAAAAAACAATGTAATCCGCCAGCTGCTCCGTGAGTGTAAATATATACAGGCAACTTTTTTGCTATAGCCTCTTTTCGAAAAATCTCAGGAAAGTAATCTGGGTTTGCTCCTGATTGATCAGTGAAGATTATATTGGGTCTGATTATTGTTAAAACAGACTTTACTAACTTAAGTTTATTTTTATTTGTATAAAATTGAAGCAATAAATGTAATATCCAAAATGGAAAATAAAATTTATTTTGACGTACTTGATTTGTATTTAAAGAAATACCTTTAGATATTTTTTTAAGTAACCTTCCTATTAATGAAAATTCAAAAATATCTTGTGCATAAAATCCATTTTCTTTAAAGATTGCTTTTTGGAATTTATTTTTAATACCATCTTTGAAATAAATAGAAGAATCACCAACAAAAACAAAATAATTATCACATTTAGGCTTACTAGATATTGCCAAACAAACAGCACGTTCAAAATCAGCTTCGGCCCGTATGATAAATAAAGTTCTTTTCATTAATACAATTACATCAAAGATAAGTATTTAACTTTAACCAAAAATCAGCTTGAAAGGTGCAACCAAAAAATAATGTAATCGGTAAAGATTATGATGCAATATTCGAACAGGATAAGGATGCTGGCTATACCCATAATAAGGGTGCGGACCATAAAGCCAATGAAGATCTTTTGAAACTTTAATACTATCAACATTAAAAAAGTTGGCCAACGGCCTGTTCCAAGGATGTTTAGTATTAGTGTTTAACATTTGGGGTACTCCACCTAGTGGAATTGTTGGTCTGTATTGATAAGGCTCCATATAAACAATCGATTCCCTTTTTTGTTCTTGATTAACAATAAACTCATATCTATCTAACACCTCAAGATTGTGTTTATAGGCTTGAGGTAAGTCAAAAAGCACATGTATAAAATTACTTTTCGCTGTTAAACTGAAAAACAATAACAATAAAATTAATGATTTATACTCAATTATTATTTTAAGATATTTACCCTTGATTAGATTACTGAAAATACCCAGAAAAAAAATCCAGCCAACAAAGAAAAAAAAGTACATCTGTCCTAAAGTTCTTGGTGCAAGATCAAAACTTTTTAAGCCAAGATAATTACCAGCCATTGGCATAGAAAAACAAAATATCCAAAAAAACATAAAAATAATAATATTTTCATTTTCTGGTATTTTAAAGTTATAGCTAAATGAATTTGTTTTTATAAGAATTAATAGTAAAAGTGAAAAAAGTATCAATGAGAAATCAAAAGAATAATTGAAAAATATATATGGTAAATCAAAAATTCCAAAATAAATTGATTTAAGTAAAAACAAACTATCATCGGGAGCAATCCCACTTGTTCTTATAAACTTTGAATTTCCTGGTGCATTAATGACAACACTAATCAATAGAACTATAGAAATTAGTGTCATTAAAACAAAATATATTTTTACCTTCTTTATCCTCATTAAAAATCCTAAGAGAATTAAGAGTAAGATTAGGTTTACTGCACTAGCCTCATTTGTACCTATAATGCAAAAAATTAGAGTCGAAATCAACAAGAGCTTTTTTATGGAAACTTTTTCATAACCTGCCCTAAATGTATTCAACAAAATAGCCCCAAGCGTAATTAAAAGAATATACGAGGAAGCATAGATAGTCATTCCATTTACATCATATAGAACATTAAAAAAACCAGGACTTTTTAATAAATAAAAAGCTAAAATAATAAAAGACATTAAAAAGAGATTTCTATTCTCTTCGAAAATAGATTTTAATAAATAATTAATACTAAAAATAAAAAATATAATAATTAAAAAAGTTGGAAAGAATTTAAACCACCAATGATAAATACCATATTTCAATGCTGTAGTTTCAAAAATCGCAGCTAAGAATATTCTGAAATATCTTCCACTAACATTATTATACCATTCCAACCCACCTCCAAAAAGTCCGGATTCCTTTATGAAACTTCCAAGCCAATAATCATCACCTCCAGGGTTATTAAAGAAACTTAAAATTATTAATGGAGAAATCAGAAAAATAAAAAAACCAGCTAACCACCTATTATCATCACCTAATCCTGTATAGTATTTTTTTATTATTTTTTTGATTAAAGTTAAATAAAATTTCATTTTTTTATCGATTTTACCTTATTATGCTCCTGTCAGTATTAAAAATTTTTTGAATTATTTGGAAAAAATAATGATACATCGTTCCTTTCATCGATAAAACCAGTTGTCCATTAATTGAATGAACATTATTAATTTTAATCTGCTCTTTAATTCTTTTTGAAATCCCTTTTGATGTGAAAACATTTATAAAATTTTTTTCAATTACTTGAGACTTATTTTGACCATTTTTAATATTATCTAATATAAAAACTGATATCGATCGATCAACAATGGTTATAACGGTCGTATGGAAAGATAATATTAAAAAAAAAGAAATAATCACACTATAATTAATATGAGCTCTAATTTCAATTCTTTCTCTAAAAATATCCTTATTGTAAAAAGCCAATAAACATATTGATGTAACGACTAAAATAAAAATCCCCTCATAAAATAAAATTCCAGGTAACAATTGTCTTTTTACGCCTAGAAGCAACAAAAATAAAATAAAATTAGTGAAAATTGTTTTTAATAATAAAATTATACTTTCCCTAATATAGTTTAATAATAGTCTCAGTTTATTTAGTAAAATCAAATTAATACCCTGAAAATTATTAATTCAAAAGTTTTTTTATTACAGATCAGACAGGAATGTTTTTCAAAAAGAATCATCAAGGCAACCTAAGGTTTAAATTAATTATTTGAAATAATAAATAATTAGAAAATCAAATAATAAATGATCAAGATAACTTTTTAACAATAATTAAAATACCCTGTTTTACAGGACTTCTGCGAACTGAATAATAATTTAAAAATATTTTTCTTTGATATTTTTATGCGCTTATAAATCATAACTTAATTATACCTTACGAAATCCATCTTAGTAGCTTTAGCAGAGCTTCATTTACTGGTTTTTTATGAACAGAATTATTATTTTGGCTATTAATTAAATGTCGATTTTCTAAAAACCAATCGTAACTCTCTTGGAACATTCGACTTGTAGAAAATTTTGGTGAAAAGCCCAACTCCTTTTTGGCTTTTGAGATATCAAAATACAAAGAGCGACCGTACATTAGTGAATGGTAAGGACCTAATGGAATAAGATTTAATTTTGATGTTAGATTCATAATTATTTCTACTGGCTTTAATGGAAGCGAGTAAACTGAAGATCCGGAACCAGCGTATTGACATAAATTTTCTAATGTGTTTCTCATTGTTCCTTGGTCACTTGCGCCAATATTAAAGGCGGAAAATTGGTGATCTCTCATTGATGCTAAAATACATGCATCAGCTAAATCTTCAGCATGTACAAATTGGTAAATATTTTCCCCATTATTTAATACTGGTATATTAACGCCCTCGCTTATCCACTTAAATAAAATTGAAAAAATGCCTAATCTCCCGTGTCCCAAAATTGTTCGAGGTCTAATTATAGATATACCTAATCCATTTTTGCTATATTTTTTTACTATTTCTTCACCAACTAGTTTAGCCTCTCCATATGATTCTCCAGGAATTGGTATAGTATCTTCGTTAACAGGGTTTTGTTTTGGAACACCGTAAATTGCACTTGAAGAGGTATAAACAATTTTTTTTACTTTATTAAAAATAGATGCTTTGCAAATATTTTCAACTCCGTATATGTTAACTTCTTTAAATAATTTTTTACTCTTTGCTAAAGGGACTTGAGCAACGTTATGATAAATAATGTCATATCCACTTAATGAATTTTTAAGCAGATCATAATTTCGAATGTCAACTTTATGAAAAGTTACTTCTTTAGAAATGTTTTCCGCAGGATTTATATCTAAAGAACCTACTTGATAGCCTTTTTCAAGAAGTTTTTTAATTAGTAAAGAACCAAAATATCCAGATCCGCCTGTAACTAAAACTTTCATTTTAACCGTAAATTTCAAATAGGCTGTTAAACATACCTGTTTGTAGATCATATTTTGGATTATAACTCAGTTCTTTTTTTGCCAAGTTAATCGAACAGGCTATATTCTTATTCATTTCTGATAATACATGAATTTTTTTATGATAAAAACCTAGTCCTTGCACAGTGAAATCAACTTTTTCAGCAAAATAGCTTATGAAGTCAGGTAAATTGATTCGCTTATTACTACACTTTATATTAAATTTTTTATCAAATAATTCTTTGATTGTGTCTACAATTTGATTCATGGTATATGGTGATTCATCAGCAATCCAGTATGTTTTCCCTGATGAAATTTCTTTTGTAGCTGATAATATCATTCCCTGAACAATATTTTCCACATAGGCCATTGAACGCTTATTTTCTCCATCTCCAACTATAGGCAAATTCCCATTTCGTATCATTTCGAAAAAAAGCTTTTGTCTTGGCGGTTGATATGGTCCATAAAACCAAGGAGATCTAATAATTGTCAAGTCAAGCAAACCTTTATCAAAATGTTTTTGAGCAAAGAGCTCCATTTTCATTTTTGACCTTCCATAATGCATGTATGGATTATAAGGACTGCTTTCGTCAAATAAATGGTCTTTATTGGGATTACAGCCACATGGAGAATTAGAAGACATAATTATCATTTTTTTTATTTTAGATTTAGTCGCTGACTGAATTATTTTTTTTGTCCCTTCAAAGTTTATATCATAAAATTGGGAAACATTTCTAGGATGAATTATCCCTGCTATGTGAAAAAGAATACTATCTGAAGATTTTGATAGAAAGCTATCCGTATCAGACTCATTTAATAAGTCACCCTCAAATATATTTATTTTTTTTGAAATTTTTAGCAAATCTTTAGTATCTGTACCAGGTAAAATAAGCGCTGTTATTTTGTCATGATCTAAACCCCATTCTTTTGTTTTCCCTTCAACAATTGACTTTACTAGATTAAGTCCTAGCCAACCGTTAGCACCTGTAATAAAAATCATGATTCTACTATAATATTATCTATATTTCGGTGAGCAAGCGCCATTATGGTACCTTGGGGATTAACTCCTGGAGCAGATGGAAGAATACTACCATCACAAATATACAAACCCTCTTGGTTAAAGACCTTACCATACGAATTTGCTACACATTTATTACGATTTTCACCGATTGGGCAAGATGAAAATAAATGAATCGTCATTAAGCTCGAACGTTTTGGATTAATCATATTTGGTATATAATCTATATCATTAAAATTTGAAATAGTAGGTATATCTAGGCTTCCCGGAAATAATTTTACAGCTCCTGCATTGAACAGTAACTCGCATAATTTTTTTAACCCAAAAGAAAGGTTTTCTTTATCTTTATCAGTCAAATTATAAAGAACTAATGGATCATTAAAAAAGGGAAGCGGATTTATAGACCCTTTCCCTTCTGGCATAATCATCGCATAATATATAGCCATTTTTTTCCAGCTTTTTTCAACTAATTCTAAGCTATCAAAATGGTCTAGCATTGCAACTCTTAGATACGGCTTTGAACTAATTGAACAGCCAAAACTTATTTCTGGAGCAAATTCTTTCACCTGATGAACAGGAACACCCATGTTTTCGCTATTTATCGGTTCATCAAATAAAGCAACAACCTTTATTGTTGGATGCATTTTAAAATTTTTCCCAGCTAAATCTGAAAGACCTGACCCCCTTAATAAAAAAGGAGTATTTATTGTCCCGGCAGAAATAATAATGTTTTTTGAAAATATTCTTTGTTTTTTATCATTTGATAAAACATCAAGAGCCCAACTTTTATTTTCGTTCATTATTTTAATCGCCTTTGTCATCTCCAATATCGTACCACCGTTATCAGTAAATTGAGATAAATAAGTTTTTGACATAGTCATTTTTTGACCATCTGTAGAATTATCACCATCATATTTAAACCACCTTGGAATTTCTTTCACATCCCAATTAAGCTTTTCTGCTCCATATTTAAGCTTCATCGAAGCTTTAGGAATTAAACCATTAGGGAAATAACTTATGCAAAGATCGCTTTCTATTTGTTCAAAATATTTTTCAAGATCCTGCATTTCAACATTTTTCAAGCCAAATTTATTTTTCCAATCACGTAAAACATTAGGCGGTGTTCTATGGTAAAGGCCACTATTAATTTCACTTCCACCACCCCATGTATCACCCTCAACATAAGAAATATTACAGTTCCCTAGTGTAGTTGTAATACCACCGCATCTATATCGATTTAGCATTTCACTATATGAAAATGGTTTGATTGAATTTTCGGATATTATTCTTCCCCTTTCAATAATGGCAGTCTTATATCCAGCGTTTACTAATTTGCTAGCTGAGACCGCGCCGCCTGGACCAGAACCAATTATAATAAAATCAAAATCGTTTATTTTATTATAAGATAGATTAGGTGGCGACTTAAAATAATTGGAATCTTTTTCTATAACATTTGCAACTTCAAATAAAGAATCATGAAAGCGAATCAAACTTCTGAAAACAGAGAGCCTAGATTTACGAGCTTTAATTAATGTAGGTTCAATTGAATTTTCAAATATAAAAAATTTCTGTAAAAAAATTTTAAAATAAAATAAAGTAGCGACAGTTTTTAAACCAAAGCTTAAAAAATCAGGCATTTTATTTTGGTGATGAGCTATTCTATTAAAAAAAAATTTATCACTAACTTTAGTATTATCTAAATTTTTTAATCTCGCAGTGATATAAATAGATAAAAACTTTTTATAATAAATATTTATCATTTAAAATGGATAATAAAAGGCCGTTATGATTACGATTAAACCACAAAAAGCTACTACATAAGAATTAAGATCTTTTATAGTAAAAAGAACAGGGTCTCCTTTGATTTTTCCTCTTTCAGCCATTAACCATATGCGGCTAATCCAATAAAGCATTAAAGGGGCAAGACAAATCAGAATTAATGGGGATGAATAGTGCCCTTGGACTTGATTACTAGTGGTATATAATATTAAGACTAATGAAGATAACAATCCACTTCCCACCCCCAACGAAACTAAGATTTTTCCATCATGAATTGAATAACCACGACCTTTGAGTAATAAACTATTATTTTTTCGTATTATAATTGTATCTACATATCTTTTTAAAAACCCAAGGCTAAAAAATAAAAACATACAAAATGCAAGAAGCCACGGAGATAAAGGTATCTTATCAGGCGCATGACCTGCAATTAATCGCAAAATATAAAAAATCATTAAAAATATTACATCAAGAATTATAATACGTTTGCAAAAGAATGAATAAAGAAAATTTAGAAAAACATAACTAATCATAATTATAAAAAAAACAGAACCTAAAATTGATGCAAAACAGACCCCGAAAATCAAGCAAGTAAAAAGCAAAAAATACGCTTGGAAAATGGGTAGATTTCCAGCTGATATTGGGCGCTTTTTATTTTTCGGATGCGCTCGATCATTATCAATATCAACAATATCATTCACTATATAAATACTTGAAGCAAATAAAGAAAAAGATATAAAACCAATTATAATATTGGTAAAAACACTTGCATTAAATAGCTGATGGCTTGCAAAAGCAGGGACAAATAAAAGAATGTTTTTAGACCATTGATGAATACGAAGTTGGTTTAAAATAATTTTTACTTTTGATTTTTTGTTTTTTATTACATCTATTATTTCAATGTCATTTCTATTTAATTCCTTTTTAATCCTCGGTTTATGCCCTACAATAATAGCTTTTTTACAATGTGACCAAATTGGAATATCTTCTGAAGAATCTCCAATATAAATAAAATTATCTCCGATTTCATTTTTTATTGCTTGAAGCTTATTCTCCCCAATATTATTAATCTCTTTATTTGTTGCAATTACCCTATCAAATAATTTGATATGATTTGAGATTGCATTTGCATAATTATGTGATGCCCCAGTCGCAAGAGTTACATCATAATTTTTTTTCTTATAGTTAGATATTATTTCGATTATTCTATTTTCAAATGGAAGAATAACGGAATCAATATTAACATTGTTTGAAATATATGTCTTTGCCAATGCTTTTGATTTAAATAGCAATAATAAAGTCTTAATAAAAGCCAGCGGTTGTGTTAATAATGATTTTCCAAACACCTCCTTAAATAAATCAATTTTTAGGAGCGAATTATCCAAATCAACAACTAAATATTTCTTTTGTCCATTTGTATTCATTAAATTTCTTTTTATAAATAATAAAACCTAAAAAATTTCTC
>CENP01028520.1_pt1 | contig 10215 bp, 7 predicted proteins | sample 361281 | NCBI WGS metagenome assembly CENP01 (sample SAMEA2591122, study PRJEB7988) | marine metagenome | biome: marine biome (ENVO:00000447); feature: deep chlorophyll maximum layer (ENVO:xxxxxxxx); material: saline water (ENVO:00002010), including plankton (ENVO:xxxxxxxx) | depth 70 m
CTAATCCTGTACCGTGTAAGTCCGGAAGTACCAATTGACCATCAACAACCTTTACTCCAATATATGGATCATTATTTATTAAAAGATTTCCATCAAGATCAGCGACATCTACTTCACCTGCAAGATGGGATGCTGCAGTAATCCCAATGGAGGTCTCTACCATACAACCAAGCATGACCTTCAAACCATACTGTCTAGCAACTTTTATCATTTTCTTCCCTTCCTCGAGAGATCCACATTTCATGAGCTTTATATTTATACCATCAAATGCTTCTTTGATATTATAAATATCATTTGAAGAAATACTATTCTCATCTGCATAAATATCTATTGGTGATTTTTCCTTTAATATTTTAGTTTGGTCTAATTGATCCGCGGGAAAAGGTTGTTCTACAAATTCGACATTTTGTTCTGCCAACCAATTACATAATTCAAGTGCTTCTGAATAATGCCAACCCTCATTTGCATCTACACGAATCAACTTATCGGTAATATTCCTAATTTCTTTAATAATCTCTTTATCCTTATCTGGGGTGCCAAGCTTAACTTTTAAAATTGAATAAGGGTCTGCTTCGTCAACTTTTTGTCCTATTTCATCAAGGTCACCAATTGCAATAGTATAGCTGGTCAAAGGTAAATTTGAACAATCAAGGGAAAGTAATTCAGATATTGGTTTTTCTTTTTTTTGACCCCACCAATCCCATAATGCCATACTAAATGCAGCTTCTAATGCTTTTATACCTTCTAAACTTGGTAAAATGTAATTCCAAATTATTTCACGATCTGAACAATCATCTGGTAAGGTGATTTTATTTTTTAGAACGGATAATATCCTATCAGAAGATTCATTATACCTTACTGATGGAGCAGCTTCTCCTCTTCCAACAAATTCGCCATCAATTAGATATAAAATTATAATGTCATACCAATCATTTTTACTTCTTGATAACCCAAAAGTATGGTTCAAATGAATCCTGTAAACTTTATAGTCTAATTCCATTCATTAATCTCTATTTCAATTTCATTAATAAATTTTTCTTTATTAAATCTTATTATATCCGTAACGGGTAAGTTATGTTCTGTAATAAAATCTTCAATCGTTTTAATAGCATGGTCTCTATCGAGTTTAAGAGTTAAAAGGTTTATTCCTAAAAACTTGGTTTCTTTGAAAGGTCTTAATAAATCTATGTGAATATCCATTAGATTTTTAAGGTTAGAAATTGGATGACCTGCAGCATCTATCTTACGACCAGGCTCATGTGTCATAATTAAAAAATCAGGCATACAACCATGTAACAGACCAAGAGTAACACCAGAATAAAACATATTATTTAAGGCTCCTTGACCTTCCACGATTGCAAGATCTGTATTTCCTGGTAACTGATCTAGACAATATTCAATTTCACCTGCCATAAAATCAGATACGACTGCATCTATAGGAACTCCTTTGCCTGAAAGTAAAATTCCAGTTTGACCTGTTCCTATGAACTCTACATTCTTATATTTTGTTTTTAATGCTATTGTTAATTCCCAAGCTGCTGTCATTTTTCCTGTATCACAATCTGATCCAACAATGAGCATTACAGGAAATTTTCGATCTTTCCATGATCCTCTGGGAAATTTGGGGGGAAATGGTGGTTTTCTAAGGTCTGTCAGGGATGCACCATTTTCTTTAGCTCTTTTCACTAATTCAATATCACCATTTAATAAAAAGTGCATGCCACTTATAATATTGCATCCATTATCAATTGCATTTTGAATTTCGAATAATTCCTCTGAATCTAAAGTTCCTCCTTGAGACGCACTCCCAATAACAAGATGTGTTGGTAAAAATTTAAGAGTTTCCTTAAAACTTGATACGCAGGGGATATGTCCTCCCCACCCTAAAACTTGTTTTGCAATTTTTCCTGATTGATCAGGATCGATAATTGCAACAACTTCATCATTACAATACCGAATTAACATATTACCAGTTTTACTATGAATATAATTGAAAGAACCGATGGCTAAGATAACATAACGGAGCATTTAATTCCTGAAATCAGGTTTCCTTTTCTCAACAAATGCATCTAAGCCTTCTTTTGTTTCATCTGTTCCAAATCTTTTACTGAATGCCTCTACTTCAAGATTTAAACCATCGATCAATGAATGCCCAACCGATTCATTTATACAACGCAAGGATTCAGCTATGGAATCAGGTCCATTTCCTAAAATAATATTTGCAAATTTTATAGTTTCATCCATCAGACTATCTTTTTCGAATAATTTGTTTGCTAGACCAATGCGAAATGACTCATAAGCGTCAATCATATGTCCGCCAATTATTAATTCTGTGGCATTACCCTTACCAATTATTCTTGGAAGTCTTTGAGTCCCTCCCCAACCAGGAATAAGACCAAGTTTAACTTCTGGCTGAGCAAAAAATGCATTTTCACTAACAAAGCGCAAATGACATGCTATAGCTATCTCACATCCACCACCTAAGGCAAATCCATTTACAGCTGCAATTACAGGCTTTGGTGAGTCTTCTATTGTCATGGTTACTTCTTGTCCTAAGTTAGCAAACTTAGCAGCTCCCTTTACATCTAGCTTCTGCATCATCTTTATATCAGCACCTGCTATAAAAGCTTTATTACCAGCGCCCGTGATGATTATCACACCTATTTTTTGATCACTTATACAATTTTTTACAGCCTGGTCTAATTCTTTCAATATATCTGGATTCATTGAATTTAAAGCATCCTGCCTATCAATTGTTAAAACTCCAACCTGATCAATTACTTTCTTTTTAATATGCATTTTCAATTATTTCCTTATTTCCAATAAGTTTTACTGAAAAGAACGATTACGGTGAATAATTCAAGTCTTCCTAAAAGCATACAAAAGGTTAAGAGCCATTTACCGGCATTGGGCATTAATGCATAATTATCAGTTGGTCCAAATTCACCCAGCGCAGGTCCAATATTACCCATAGCAGAGGCTGCTGCACCAATGGAGGATTCAATATCTAGTCCCATTGTTGAAAGTAGAATACTTGATATGATAAAAGCTGACATGAAAAAGAGGAAAAAGCCTAAAGTATTTCTAACCACATCTTCATTAATAAGCTGTTTTCCAATTTTTACAGGGAGCAAAGCTCTAGAGTGTAACATCCGACGAGTTTCTAGTGCAGCATATTTTACCAATAGTAACACGCGGATCACTTTCATACCTCCTGTGGTTGAACCTCCCATACCTCCAATAAACATAAGTACTAGTAATATCATTTGGAGGAAAATAGGCCAGATCTCATAATTCCCCAGTACATAGCCAGTACCAGTTAATATTGCAATTGTTCCAAATAAAGATTCCCTTAGAGATACATCTGAAAAGGTATTTATTCGATATGAAAGTGTTAATAAAATAATTAATGAAACAAAGACTATAATAAACAGATAAACTAAAAATTCTTTGTCTTTAAAGTATATTTTTATATCACCATTTATGGCCTTGAAATGTAGAGAAAAATTAATTCCAGCTAAAAACATGAATAAAATTATTATATAATGAATCATGGGACTATTAAAATAAGCTATGCTGGCATTTTTAGTTGAAAAACCTCCAGTGGGCATAGTAGTAAATGCATGGCATATTGCATCAAATGTCTCCATGCCAGCAATCCTCAAAGCAATCATTTCTGCTAAAGTTATACCTACATAAATAATCCACAAAAACTTTGCTGTCTCTTTTACGCGGGGTGTAATTTTATCCGCAACAGGTCCTGGAACTTCTGCCTTAAAAAGTTGTACTCCTCCGACTCCTAATAGCGGCAATATAGCTATGTAAAAAACTATAATTCCCATTCCACCTATCCATTGAATAAAACTACGCCAGAATAGGATTCCATGGGGTAAACTCTCTATGCCATTTTCAAGGTGTGGCATAGTTGATATATTGCCTAAAATACTTGCACCAGTTGTAGTAACACCTGACATAGATTCAAAAAATGCATCAGTTATATTCGGAATTGAACCAGAAAGATAAAAAGGTAAAGAACCTATAACTGCTGTAGTAATCCAAGAGAATGTAACAATAGCGAATCCATCTCTGTTGGTCAAATTGCGATTATAGCGAGTTAAAAACCATAATGGTATTCCAATGGTAATACAAATTAAAAGTGAATATAAAAATCCATTAAAATCAGATTCTCCAAATACCCAGGATATGGATAAAGGGATTATCATCGTAAATCCTAATATTGAAAGAAGTGCGCCAATCGTATTAAATAGGGGCTTGAGCCTCATTTCAAAAATAATTTTTTTAATTTACTTACAGCTTTTGGCTTTGCAAACACCAGAGCTGTATCATCTTCAGATAAAATAGATGTACCATGTGCGATTCTTATTTTTCCATGATGGTTTATCATTCCAACAATGCAGTCTTTTGGCAAATTTAAATCCTTCAAAGGGCGCTGTGTAACTGGGCTATTGGATTCAGGCTGAAACTCGATCACATCAACCTCTATTTCATCAAAAGTAACAACCGGTATTTCTGTCATATCGGTATGTAATTCACGAAGAATAGCATTTACTGTAGATAGATTTTTACTGATTACTGCACCTGCACCAATCTCTTGAATTGTTGGTATATATTCAGTTGTTGATACATGTATTATACTTTGCTTAGCACCAAGATGCCTGGCAAGTAGGCCTGCAATCAAATTTGTTTTTTCATTTTCAGTCACACAAATAAAACTATCAACATTTTGAATATTTTCTGATTTTAAAAATTCTATATCAGCACCATCTCCAAATATAATCATTGATTCATCGATCGATTGAGATATTTTACCCGCTTTTGGTCTATTATAATCAACAAGTCTTACATTAACTGACTCACTTGGCAAATCTTTAGCTAATGATCTTCCAATTTTACTTCCACCAACAATCATGACCCTTCTAGTAGTTGTAACCTCTTTACATAGCAGGTCCATAAGATTTTGAATATCTTCCGTTTTAATGACGAAGTATCCAATATCTCCTTCTTCAAATATGAATTCTGCCGAGGGGACAATTGTTTTCTGTCCTCTTAGAACAGCTATAACGCTAAAACGAAAGTGACTATTATCTCTAGCAATTTGTCCTAATTGATTACCATTTAAATTTTCACAACCTTTATCAATTGTTAATCCTAACATGGTTAATCTGCCAGATTCAAAGTCCATTACCTGCACAGCATAAGGATGTTTTACAAGCCTCATTATCTCCTCGCATGCAGCTTTTTCAGGGTGTATAACTATATCGACACCGAACTTTTCTGGGCGAATAATAGAATCTTGTGTGGTATACTGTTGATTTCTGAGACGCGCAATTATTTTATTTGCACCGAGTTTATGCGCCTGTTGAGATGCTATTAGATTAACTTCATCGACCCTTGTTAGACATAATACATAATCAGCATCACCTACTCTTGCTTCATTCAAGATGTTTGGACTTGCACCATTACCTTCTACAACAATTACATCGAGGTTTTCCGATGCTCGTCTACATTTTATAGGGTCAATATCAATAACTGTAATATCGTAGTCTTCTTCACTCAATGCCTTAGCTACGTGAAACCCTACCTCACCACCACCTATAATAATAACTTTCATTTATCAGCACTCATTTGATATTTACTAAAATTACTTTATTTAACTATAAATTATTCAGATTATCCATTTGAATTTTCTCTGAATATATTTGCACCTAATAAACGAAACTTATCTTCAATCTTCTCATAGCCCCTATCAATATGATAAATACGGCTCACAGTTGTCTTACCTTTTGCAAAAAGTCCTGCAATTATTAGTGCAGCACTTGCTCTTATATCCGTAGACATAACAGGAGCACCAACTAGTTCCTCTACTCCTCTTACAAAAGCAGTATTATTATCAACCCTAATATTGGCTCCAAAGCGATTAAGCTCGGGGATATGACTGAAGCGATCGTGGTAAACCGTGTCAGTGATAACTGAAGAACCAGCTGCAATCGTCATCAGTGCAACCCATTGAGCCTGCAGGTCGGTAGCAAAACCAGGATATACTGCAGTGGTCATATCTACAGGTTTAATATTATCTGTTGGATTTATTGTGATCGAATTCGATGAGGTATTGATATCAGCACCAATTTCCTTGAGTTTTAAAAGTACAGTATCCAAATGTGAAGGGTTAACATCCGTAAGTTTTATTTTTCCTAATACTGCACCTGCCATTAAAAATGTACCAGCTTCAATCCTATCTGGGATTACTTTGATATCTGCAGAATGAAGCGAATCCACTCCTTCAATGATAATGCGTGATGTACCTATTCCTTTGATAGATGCACCCATGGCCTTCAAATAATCACATAATTGAACTATCTCTGGCTCTCTCGCAGCATTTTCTATAACTGTCGTTCCTTGTGCAGTAGTTGCGGCCATAGCGATATTTCCTGTAGCACCAACTGACGGAAACTTAAAACTTATTTTGGTACCCTTTAACCTTTTTGCTTCAGCGAGTATGTAACCACTATTTAATGTGATCTTTGCTCCTAATTTTTCTAATCCTTTTAAATGGAAATCAACTGGACGTGGGCCCCATGCACACCCACCTGGTAAGGATACTTTTACCGAGCCAAATCGAGCTAGTAACGGGCCCAGAACATAGAATGATGCACGCATGGTCTTTACCAGGTCATATGGGGCTTCAGGGTTATTTACGGTAGAACCATCTATAGAAAGCAATCCATTATCAAAAGTGCATTTTGCGCCTACTATTTCCAACAACTTTATCATTGTTCGTGTATCTCTAAGATCTGGAACACGTTTAATTCTACTTTTACCCTCTGCCATAATAGCTGCTGTCATTATGGGTAGTACAGCATTTTTTGCACCACTTATCTTTACCGATCCAGATAATGGTTTCTGCCCATGTATGATAAGTTTATCCATTATGCATTTACCAGGTCTACACCTACGAAGAGATCTTTGATAACTTTTGAGCTTTCAACCTTATTTAAGTATTTCACTTCTACATGTGTGTCGGAATCATTTACATATTTTACAATGTGTATATGATTGTCCGCCTTAATGGCAATTTGTGATAAGTGTGTGATACAAAGAATTTGTTTACTTTTTGATAGTTTTGAAAGATGCTTAGCAACTTTTTCTGCAGCATGGCCCGATATCCCTGAATCGATCTCATCAAAGACCAAGGTTTTTACAGGGTCCTTATTTTGAAAAACTGTTTTTATTGCAAGCATAATTCTTGATATTTCACCACCAGAAGCAATAGACGCCAATGGCTTTGGTGGTTGACCTTTATTAGCAGATAGATAGAATTCTACTTTATCAATGCCTTGAGGGTTGGCATTCAATAGTTTCCTATTATAAACTACAAAACCATCTTTACTCTCTTCTTGTTCAAAAATGATCTCAAATTGTGCACTTGGCATATTCAATTCAGACATCGCTTTCTCAATTTTTTCTGACAATTCTTTTGATCGTAATTTTCTGGCCCTGTGAACTGAAATAGCAGTTTTAGAAAATTTAATTTCCTTATTCTTTATTGTTTTAATTAGCTCTTTTTCAGAATTCTTGGGATTTTCAATAGAAGAAATCTCACTTACAATATGACTTTTCTTTTCTAAGACTGATTCTAAAGACCCTCCATATTTTCTTTTCAAAGATTCTATCGCGTTTAGACGTTCTTCTAGAGCATTTAATTCTTCTGGGTCATATTCCAATCCCAGTAACTCAGAAGAAATCTCAGAACCTGCTTCCTGCAAGTGGATGATGGATTCATTGATTAAAGAAGTAATATGTTTAAAATTTGAATCATATTTTTCAATTACATTTACTTCATTTTGTAATTTAACTATTTGATCGATCAATGATAAATCATTATCAGATAGATGGCTTTTCACATTTTGTAATATTTTTATTATTTGCTCAATATGACTTAACCTTCTGTAGGAATGGTTTAGTTGAACATCCTCATCTAAAGAAGGATTAACAGTATTGATATCATTTAATTGGAATTTTAGCAGATCTAAACGATCTTCTCTTTCTTGCGTTGATCTTTGAACCTGCTCCAGATTTATCTTGAGCTCTATTAACTCAAAATAGGTTTTTTTGAGAAATGATACTTCATTCATGTGGCCACAAAATTGGTCTAAATAATTTAGCTGACTGGTCCTATCTAAAATTAATTGTTGATCGTGTTGCCCATGAAAGTCAACCAGTCCATGATTTCTTTTTTTAAGACTAGTAATCGATACAGGAATATCATTTATATATGATTTTGTTCGACCCTCAATTGAAATCAACCTACGTATATCGCTTTCTAAAAATTCTGCTTGAATAACTGCCCGCTGAGTGCCGCTACGTACCATCAGTTTATCTGCTTTAGAGCCTAAAGCAACTCCTAGGGCTTCGAGTATCACAGATTTTCCAGATCCTGTCTCACCAGTTATAACTGTAAGACCAGTATTAAAATTGATGTCAATTTCATTGATAATCGCAAAATCTTTAATATGCAACCGTTGTATCATATCGGGTCTTTATATATTGATGCGCCAGTAGAAACACCACAAATTACACCAATTACATCCGCAATAACATCATAATGACTTGGAAATCTACCAGGAATAAAAGATTGCAGAGTTTCATCTAATATTCCAAAGAATAATCCAAAAATAATTAAATAATAAATTGAGAATTTTGAATCTTTATAAAATGCGCGATATCCTAAAAAACCTAAAAAGGAATACTCTAATACATGAAGTAGCTTATCCCAACTTAAAGAGACAAACGAGGGAACAGAATCTCCAGGGATACTGGACCCAATTAATATTAATATTAAAAAGAGATAAAAATGATTTTTAGGCTCTTTCATATTGCTTTAAAACATCTGGGATTTTAGATAACAGGTCTGAAGCTACCTGTCCTTTGTATCCATTTTCAGCTACAACTAGATCTGAAGCTTTGCCATGAACAAATGCACCAATTGAAGCCGCATTAAAACAGCTCATTCCTTGTGCACATAATCCAGAAATTATACCAGCCAATACATCTCCTGTTCCAGCTGTCGCAAGCCCAGGATTACCAGATATGTTGACGGTCGCTTCATCTCTTTCCAGGACACAAACAGGAACTTGTTTAGCTACAATCGTTTTCTTAAAAGTTTTCATAACATCAGTCATTATTTTAGGAAAGTCTGATATGATAATTTCTGTTTTAATACCAATTAGCCTGGATAACTCTCCAAAATGAGGTGTGATGACCAACGGGAATTCTCTATTATTTAACGGACCTAGATTATTTGAAAAAGGAAATAAACCATCTGCATCTAAAATAAGTGGTTTATCTATTCTTTTGACAAGGTTTATAATGAGTTCTTGTGTCAAGGCATCTCTACCTAAGCCTGGACCTAATAAAACACAGTCAGCCCAATTCATCTTTTCCATTATCTGTTCGAAGTTACTCATTTTCAAAAATCCTGAATTATTATCATCAAGGGGCAGGGTCATGCCCTCAATAATAGAACTTTCATACACATCATTTATAGAGCTAGGTGCTGTTGTGATAGTCATTCCTGCACCACATCTTAAAGCACCATATGTTGCTAATATTGCGGCACCGGTCATCCCTAATGATCCAGCGATAATCAGTACTTTTCCAGAAGCATGTTTATGTATGTCTAGCTTTGGTTTATTAAACGAATCTTTAACAATATCTTCTGAAAACAACCTCCATTTCAGACCTTTTAGGTCTGTAATATTAATTTTAGGAAAGCCTATATCTTCCAATATAATATTTCCACAGAATTCTGGACCATTACGGAAATACATTCCGAGTTTTGGCGAACCAAAGGTTATGGTATCATCTGCCATAATAGAAATAGGATTTACTGTACCTGAGTTACTGTTTAATCCTGAAGGAATATCAACGGAAATAATTTTTGTCTTTTTCTGATTAGCCCAATTAATCAAATTAAGAAAGTCATCTTTCAAAGTACCTTTTAAACCAGTACCAATTAGAGCATCTATTATCAAATCTGGTGTACCCATATTAGGAATAACCAACCCAAAGGTTATTGGTACTCTTAATGAATTGCAATAATTATAAAATTGAAGGGAATCGCCTTTTATCTCCTCTTCTCCAACGGTTGAATGGATATGAACAATGTATTTATGATGGTATAGTTCAGTTGCGGCT
>CENP01114991.1_pt1 | contig 10214 bp, 8 predicted proteins | sample 361281 | NCBI WGS metagenome assembly CENP01 (sample SAMEA2591122, study PRJEB7988) | marine metagenome | biome: marine biome (ENVO:00000447); feature: deep chlorophyll maximum layer (ENVO:xxxxxxxx); material: saline water (ENVO:00002010), including plankton (ENVO:xxxxxxxx) | depth 70 m
ATTGGTTCCTATTACTGGCTTAATACCTCCAACGGGGGCTATTGAAGATGGTGCATTCGTAAAACCTAATCCTATTAAATTTTGTTCAGCAATTCTTCTAGTGTGGAAGCCAAGAACTCCACAGTTATATGAGTTGTATATTGACAGGCAAGAAATTCCCTCAATAGAACTCATTTTACATAAATGCTTGAGGCCAATGTTGATTGCCGTATGGGCAAAACCATTGTCAGCATCAACCTTTACTGATGAGTTTGAAATTTGTTCAAATGTTGGAGAGGCATTTCCATTAATCTTTCCAATTTTAAGGTGATTGCAATAAATTGGCAAATAATGGAAACCATGACTTTTAATACCACTAAATTCTGCATCAAGTATGCCCTCTAATATCCCTGAAGAGTTATCCTCAGAACAGCCTGATTTTGCTAGCTTTTCAAGAATAATCTCACTAGCTTGAGCTTTAGATAGGTAAGTCACTGCAAAATTAGATATCTTTTTTCAGATGTTTCAAGGAAAATAGAAAATTTATGACAATTTAACCTGAAAAATAATTTGCATGATAATTGCCTAAATGTTCTACTAATCCCAGATATATATCTTTATTAAATTTAAGGAGGAAAAATGAAATTTATTAAAGCTCTTTTTCTCTCATCTATGCTTACTCTTGGCTTTGGTGCTTTCACCTCAGCTAATGCAGGTAGCCATGAATGTGGAGACGTTACTATTGCCGAGATGACTTGGCAATCAGCGGCCGTTTTAGCTCATTTAGATGCTCAAATTTTATCTACTGGTTATGGCTGTAATGTTGAACTAGTTCCAGGTGATACAATGCCTACTGGAACTTCAATGATTGAAAAGGGTGAACCTGATATTGCCCCTGAATTATGGACTAACGGACTTGGTCCTCTTCTAAAACCTGCTGTTGAAGAAGGTAGAATTGCTTCTGCTGGTGAGTCAATTGCCGGTGGTGCTATTGAGTCACTTTGGATTCCAAAGTATATGCTTGATGCACATCCAGAATTAGCAACTATTGATGGTGTTATAGCTAACCCTCAATTATTTCCAGACCCAGAAGATCCAAGTAAAGGTGCTCTTTATGGCTGTCCTGCAGGTTGGAACTGTCAAATTACGACACACCAATTATTTAAAGCTGGTGACATGGCCAATAAAGGATGGAATTTAATTGATCCAGGTTCAGGTGCCGGTTTAGCTGGTTCCATGTCAGAAGCCTATAATAAAGGTGATGGATGGATTGGTTATTATTGGGGTCCAACAGCTATCTTAGGACAAGTCGAAATGGTTCAAGTAGATCAAGGACCATATGATGCTGCTGAGTGGGAAAGATGTATTGGTATTGATATGGATTGTCCAGATCCAGTTATGATGAACCATCCCGTTTCAACTGTTGAAATTTATGTTTCCAAGAAGATTATGGATAACGATACAGTGATGACCTATCTTGGTAATAGAGGTATGACAAGTGCTGAAATCAGTGTGCTTTTAGCTGCAGCTGATGCAGATCAACTTTCACCTGAAGAAGCAGCTGAATACATTTTAGAAAATAGATCAGATCTATGGACTAGAATGGTTTCTGATGAAGCTGCAGAAAAAATTAAGCAATCCTTAATTTTTGACTAAGATAATTTAATATTAGACAGGCCCTACTATTGGGCCTGTTATAAAATATTTCCATGGCAAATCAATCAAACTTCTTCTTTGACTTTCCTACACTACCTAAAGAGTTAATTCGTGCCTTTAAAAAAAGCACTGATGCTGCTTATAAAACTTTTTCTAGGGAATACGGTGACTACATTGAAACGTTCTTCAACCCCCTTCTAAAATTTTTAGTTTTTTGGGAAAAGTTACTTGTTGCTACACCGTGGTTAGTCATTATTGGTGTTGTTTGTGTTTTTGCTTACTATGGAACTAGGAGTTATAAGATTGTTATTGGAATAATCATTTCCTTTTTCTTTGTTGGATACATGGGTATGTGGGAAGACATGATGGAGTCAATGGGCTTTATTATTGTTGCAACAATTATGGCAATTGCCATTGGTATTCCTACAGGCGTTTGGATGTCAAAATCTAATCGAGCTCAAGCGGTTATCACACCTATATTAGATTTTATGCAGACACTTCCACCATTTGTTTATCTTATCCCTGTTGTAATGTTGCTGGGTATTGGAAAGATACCAGGTTTAATTTCTGTTATAGTTTATGCAATTCCCCCAATGATTAGATTAACAAATTTGGGAATACGAGAAGTGGATAGAGAAATTCTTGAGGCAGCAGACTCTTTCGGAGCAACGCCGTGGCAAAAGCTTACTCAAGTTCAATTCCCTTTGGCTCTCCCTACAATTTTTGCAGGCGTCAATCAAACGATCATGATGGCACTTGCTATGGTTATTATCGCCTCAATGATTGGTGTTAAAGGATTAGGTCAAGAAGTTCTTAGAGCAATTACTAATCAATACTTTACACTTGGTATGCTTAATGGACTAGCCATAGTTATCCTAGCAATTGTCTTTGATAGAATTTCTCAAGCTTATGGAAAGAGAATTCAAAAACATCGATCTGGAGATGCTATTTAATAATGTCTTCTGATAATAAGATCGAAATAAGAAAATTATATAAAATTTTTGGTCCTAACCCGTTACCTCTCATTGATAAAGTTGATAATGGTATGAGTAAGGATCAGCTGCTTGAAGAACATAAACATGTATTGGGATTAAGTGATATTCACCTTGATATTCCAAATCAGTCTTTACAAGTTATCATGGGGTTGTCAGGTTCAGGAAAATCTACTTTGATTAGACATATAAATAGACTTATAGAACCCACATCAGGTGAGATGATGGTCGATGGTCAAGATGTTCTGACTCTCTCCCAAAATGATTTGTTAGATTTTAGAAAAAATAAAACAGCAATGGTTTTTCAAAAGTTTGCATTACTTCCTCATAAAACTGTTTTACAGAATGTCTCTTTTGGACTATTCATAAAGAAATTTGAACCCGTAGAAGCAGAAAAACAATCTATGCATTGGATTGATCGAGTTGGATTATTGGGTTTTGAACACAGATACCCTCAGCAATTATCTGGCGGCATGCAACAAAGAGTTGGACTTGCAAGAGCATTAGCCAACGATCCAGATATCTTGTTAATGGATGAAGCTTTTAGTGCATTAGATCCTCTGATTAGAAAAGATATGCAAGACATTTTACTTGAGCTACAATCTGAATTAAAAAAAACTGTTGTATTTATAACCCATGACCTTGATGAAGCTTTGAAGCTTGGTGATAATATTGCTATTTTAAAAGATGGTTCTATGGATCAAGAAGGTGACGCTGTAAATATTCTTTTAAATCCAAAAACTGAATATGTCAGAAAATTTGTTGAAGATGTGAACAGAAGCAGGGTATTAAAAGCTAAAAATATCATGCAAAATTCTTCAGAAATCTCAAAAGATCTTATGAATGGTCAGTCCATGAAGGTTAAGGGCGATGATGTGATTGAAAAATTTATTGATCGAGTTGTTGTTGATAAGCCAACTTTAGTGGAGGTTTTAGGTGAAGACGGCTCTGCAATTGGATATCTGAGTGCTGAACGATTATCTGAAATCTTAAGAAAATAACAAAATGAAAAACTGTAATTATGTGGCTGGCCAATGGGTTGCTGGTGAAGGATCTATTAAAAACATTAATCCCTCAGATACTAATGATGTTATCGATGAATATGCAAATGCTACATCGCAGCAACTTAATGATGCGGTAGAGTCTGCTCAACTTGCCCAAAAAAAATGGGAACACGTTGGTATAGAAAAAAGAGCAAACATTTTGCATAATATTGGAAGTGAGCTTATTAAACAGTCTAAAGAAATTGGCACACTTTTATCAAGAGAAGAAGGGAAAACTCTTCCCGAAGGTATTGGTGAAGTAGTTAGATCAGGACAACAATTTCAGTACTATGCCGCAAGTGCCCTTAGACAGTTTGGAGAAAATATAGCCTCAACTCGTGATGGCGTCTCTGTAGAAATGACTCGAGAACCTGTTGGGGTTTGCGGTATTATTTCGCCTTGGAATTTTCCCATCGCAATAGCTGCTTGGAAGTCAGCACCTGCAATAGCTTTTGGTAACGCTATAGTTTTAAAACCAGCTTCGCAAACACCCGCTAGTGCGATTGCATTAACAAAAATAATTAGTGAGCAAAAAGACATACCTGAAGGATTATTTAATTTAGTTTTAGGAGGTGGTGGAACAATTGGTCATCAAATTTCAAATCATGTAAATATTAATGCCATCAGCTTTACTGGCTCAGTCGGTGTTGGTCAAACCATTTACCTTGAAGCAGCAAAATCTATGAAAAAAATGCAATTAGAAATGGGTTCAAAGAATCCATTAGTAATAATGGATGATGCTGATTTAAATATTGCAGTCGCCTGTGCAACAAATGGTGCTTATGGTGGGACTGGACAAAAATGTACTGCAAGTTCAAGATTAATTGTTCATGAAAAAGTCTATAAAGAATTTAATGAAAAACTAATTGAAAGTATTAGCTCCTTAAAAGTAGGTCATGCTCTTGATGAGGGATCTCAAATGGGACCAGTTTCAAGTGAAACACAATTACAATCCAACCTTAATTATATTGAAATTGGGAAAAATGAAGCGAAACTTGCTTATGGGGGAAACCCAATGAATATGAGAACACCTGGTCATTATATGGAACCAACTCTTTTTATTGATGGTGATAATAAATCAACTATCAATCAGGAAGAAATGTTTGGTCCAATAGCTTGTGTTATTCCAGTTAAATCTTATGAAGAAGGTCTTGAAGTAGCCAATGATACAATTTTTGGACTATCTAGTGGTATTATAACTCAGTCTCTCAGTAAGGCTGCTGACTTTAAAAAGAATATAAAAACTGGGGTAACTACTGTTAACCTACCAACAGCAGGGTTAGATTACCATGTGCCATTTGGTGGACGAAAGGCTTCTTCTTTTGGGCCAAGAGAACAAGGTACTTATGCTCACGATTTTTTCACTCATGTAAAAACAACTTATGTCAGCCCTGGCAAGATCTAGTGAACTACAGAGTAGATAATTTACAATACTGCAACTGGTCTAAAGAGATTTTTGAAATCAATCATGAGGCAAAGCTCGATGCTGTTCATGCCACCATTTGTTACCATGAAGATTTTGATGAATTAAAAACTAATATTGCACAATGGAAAAATTATTTTAAGGAATTTTCCTCCTTAATTTTTCAAGGTTTCAATTCTCAAGATATAGAAAAAGCTAAACTTGAAAAGAAGACTGCTATTTTTTACGGCCTTCAAAATTGCTCTCCTATAGAAGATAATATTGAATATGTGGAAGTTTTAAAGGACCTAGGAATACTTTTCATGCAACTGACATATAATAATCAGTCACTTCTTGCAACTGGATGCTATGAAAAAAGAGATACTGGCATTACACGAATGGGAAGAGAAGTTATCAAAGAGATGAATAGAGTAAAAATGATTATTGACATGTCTCATTCAGCAGAATTTTCAACATTGGAAGCAATAAAATTTTCTGAGCAACCAATTGTAGTCAGTCATGCAAATCCTTTATTTTGGCATGAAGGACTGCGAAATAAGTCTGACAATATACTTAAAGCACTTAATGAAAGTGGTGGAATGATTGGTTTTTCATTATATCCTCATCATTTAAAAGGGTCGTCAAATTGCTCGCTTCAATCTTTCTGTGAAATGATAGCAGACACAACTAAAAGAATATCAATCAAGCAAATTGGTATTGGGTCTGATCTTTGTATTAACCATCCAGATAGTATAGTTGAATGGATGCGCAATGGTACGTGGACTAAAACAAAAGATTTTGGAGAAGGTACAGCAGATAATGCAGGTTTTCCACCTCAGCCATCATGGTTTGAAGATGCTCGAGGATTTGAGAATCTTCATAAAGGTTTAAGAGATACTGGTTTCAGTGAAGAAGAGACGCACGACATCTTGGGAAATAATTGGTACAATTTTTATAAGAAGTTTGATTAATGCATATAGAGCTAAGAAAACCCGAAATAGTAATGAAATTAGATCGATTAGGGTCATTTCATCAATCTAAGTTATCTTTTTTAAGAAGTTTCATAAGAGAATTTAAGAGTTGGGATTTTAAGACTAAAGAATTTTTCTTAAACGACCAAGGCTTTGGTCACATTGTTTATGAGGTAAATAAAGGGCAAAAAAAGTATTCCCTAGTTTGTTTTTCTAATCATATCGAAAATAGTGAGAGATCTGATCGAGTTATAGCCACGAAATGGGACGCCTCTTTTGTTTTATTTGATGGAGTTCCAGCTAAAGCAGATATTGAAAGACTTAAAGCGAATGTTCCACTTCAAGAACAAGGAAGAGTAAGTGAAAAAGAACTTTGCTTATCTCGTGCTAACAAGTCAGTTCGTGTCTTTGAACATGTAGTGGATAAACTCTCTCAAGGTGAACAGCCAGATACTAAGCTTTTATACGATGTAGGCTATCTTTATCGTACTACCGCTGTGTATGGTTCAGGTAAATTTGGATTAGCTGATCGAATTAAAGTTCAAGATAGAGAGGAACTTAAAGGACCCTTTAGATTAGAGATGATGCTTGTATACCTTGCGCGACAATTTACTTTTGATTTAGTCAACCACGTCGCTCACTTTCGCTCACCAGAAAAAGCAGTTAGACTTAGTGAAGATATAGCTAGAAACTTAGGTATCGGTAATTCTACTGGTTTGGGTATGGCTCCGTTTATCGTAAATCACCCAGCGCTCCTAAACCAATGGATTATTGCAAAAGAAAAAGCATTAAAATTAATTCGTTCCATTTCCTCTGTTAACCAAAATGATAAAAATACTTTTCAATTATATTTAACAACTATTCAGGAGAATATTAAATTTTGGAAAACAGAAAGTGAATATCAAAAGAACAAAAATAGACAACTCTTAAAAGACCTTGATAGTTTTCAAAGGTTCTTTTCAACAACTTCTTTAGATAAATTTTTTTGGAATACTATTTACAAATGGACAGAGGCTAATACGCAAGCTGAGTGCTGCGAGTTTATTGTCTCATTAATGATGGAAGTTTACCCAGATATTGTTGAGCCTTTAAGTTATGAAATGTCAATAAATGAAGATGAATACTTCGATATTGATACATCAAGGACAATTGATGAGATATGTAAGTTAATTGAAAATCAATATACTTGGCTGTTAAATATTAATTTCGATAATAAAGAAAATGTATTCAATTTTTGGTATTACTCAAAAAACAAACAAGAACCTCGAATGTCTGATAGATTTACTGAAGAGGGTTCAGACTTAGAGTTGCCTCTTGCAATAGCAAGAGATATAAGTGCACTTTATAACGACTTAAAATCTTGTAAATTAGATAAAGACTTAGGGTATTATTTACTAAAAAACCAAGAATATCGGCATGTTTTAAGAAGGGTTCTAATATGCGAGCAACTGCCCTACTCTGAAATCCAAGATAATACTATCTCAAAAACCTTAATACCTGTTGATATGCTCCGACTAAAACTATCCTTTTTTGGTGCTACGCGCTTTGACCCTCGATCAGATCGATGGGTAAGAATTACTATGTATCAAGGTGCCCCGTTAATGAAAGAAATAAGTAAATCTGATGATACTTGGTCTTACAAAAAGATAGCTTAATGCATTCTTTATATGAAATTGAAACTACAGTTAAAAGATCATCTCGTGCTAAAGGATTAAGTTGGGGGCTTTCTGAGGAAGCTGGAAAGGCAGTTAGACTATTAGAGCAATCAGAATTTCAAGGACTGGAGAGTTTTAAGAGACTAATTGATTTGGGGCTAAGTGGTCTTAATAAACTTTTGGATATAAATCAATCTGATACAAGCAATCTTTGTCCTATACATTTTGGGATTTTCTTTCTCGATCAATCTCACAATGAAGACATACATCGTAGTCATAATTTTAAGAATTTAAATGAACCCTTATTAATTCTTCCTTTCTTATCTAAATCAGCAAAAAATAATTTACTCTACTTTCATTTTCATTCATCAAATTTAAATTTTACCATTAGTCCTGGTGATATTTATTTTTTTGATCAAAATATCTTCCCTGAATATATATCAGATTTTTCAATTAGTATAACAACTCAAAGAAAAAGTATTTATTCTCAAAGTACTTGGGACTATCTATATAAACTGTCACTAGAAACTTTTGTTGAAGAAACAGAAGAGAAAAAAATTTCAGGAGCTGGTGCTGGTTTAACTGATAATGACTAGTAGAAACTACAATGGAATTCTTGTTATAGGTCTAATTTACTTATTTGCAATTTTTTTAAGACAACCTCTGAGTTATATTTTAAATTTATCAATTTTACCGTTAAGCTTACTCTGTCTTATTTTAGGGATATTATTTTTCAATGTAATTAAATTTTCTGAAAAAACTCTCGAAGGACGAGATTTCATTAAAAAGGACATTCTTCAATTAGCGATTATTTTGCTAGGTTTAAAGATAAGTTTTACTCAACTCACCAGTGTAAGTATTCAATCGATAGTAATCATAATTGTCACAATTTCATTGATTTTGTTGGCTTATTTCGCTCTCTCAAAGTTATGGCCTGCACAAAAAGAGTTATCAAAGTTACTAGCAATTGGGACATCAATTTGTGGTGTAACAGCAATAATGGCCTCATCAAGTGTTTTAAAATCAAAAGATTATGAAGTTGGGCTTGCTGTTTTGGTCGTTATTCTTTGGGGTAGCTTAGCTGTATTCATTTATCCTGTATTTATTGAATGGTATTTTATATCTGATTTAGCTAAGGGGGTTTTTTTAGGAATTGGTATCCATGATACAAGTCAAGTATTGGCTGCTGCAATGGTACATAGCGATTTATATCTAAATAATAAAGTTCTTGAAGTAGCGACTATCACCAAACTACTTAGGAATTTATTTCTAGTATTATTAATTCCAACTTTAGTTATTTTAAAAAATAAGGGTAATAATGACAATCCTAAAAATTCACCTCTTATGAAGAGTATTATTAATTCAGTACCATTATTTGTTTTAGGTTTTATTACTTTAATTTTTTTTCGTTCAATGATTGATACTTTTTATTTAAACTCTGAGATCTGGGGAAATATTTTTAAAGTCTCAGAAAAAATTACAACCATCTTATTTGGTTTGGCACTAACGGCACTTGGTGCATCAATCAATTTAAAAAAGATTTTTAATCAGAGCTATACCCCTTTATTGATAGGAATGGTTTATAGCCTTGTTACTTTTTTTTCAGTCTGTATTTTAATTTTTATTTTAGGATTAAACATTTAATAGAGTAAAACTTCTAAGGACCTTATAAAAATATTTCATTAAGAGAAAATATTTTTGAGACTTTTTAAATAAACAGCAAACATCATTTTTTTTAATAAAACCATTCTTTTTAATAAGTCAAAATGTTTTGTTTAAATAGAAGAATTTATTGATTTCTTTTGAAACTCTTTATTTAGTGGGCTTTGCGATTATTAAATAAATTATTCTACTCGATTAGAATTAACCTTACATAGGCTTGGAAAATACAATTTTAATTAAATTATGATGATGAAATAATTAAAAATTATCGTTTGATTTGTAGCGATAATACATATATTAACTAATCCAAATTTTATGAACCATTTAATTGCTAAAAGCGCCCGACTCCGCTCCACACCATATACAAAAAGGATTGAAGAATATGGGGTTCAGTCTTATACAGTTTACAATCATATGATCTTACCAGCATCTTTTAAAGGTGTTGAGGAGGACTGTCTTCATCTCAAAAATAATGTTCAAGTTTGGGATGTATCAGTTGAAAGACAAGTTCAATTTCAAGGACCTGATGCTGCTAAGCTTACACAACTTATAACGTGTAGAGATTTATCAAATGCAAAAGACTATCTTTGTTACTATGCACCTATTGTTGATGAAAAAGGAAAGATACTTAATGATCCGTTAATTATGAAAGTGAGCTCTGATACTTGGTGGTTATCTATAGCTGACTCAGATGTTTTGTTATATGCAAAAGGAATTGCTATTGGAATGAAGTTAGATGTCGAAATTACTGAGCCCAATGTCAACATTTTAGCTGTGCAAGGACCTAAATCCTTTGATTTAATGGGAAGAGTTTTTGGTGAAGAAATAAAAAAATTAAAATTTTTTAATTTCAA
>CENP01066893.1_pt1 | contig 10213 bp, 16 predicted proteins | sample 361281 | NCBI WGS metagenome assembly CENP01 (sample SAMEA2591122, study PRJEB7988) | marine metagenome | biome: marine biome (ENVO:00000447); feature: deep chlorophyll maximum layer (ENVO:xxxxxxxx); material: saline water (ENVO:00002010), including plankton (ENVO:xxxxxxxx) | depth 70 m
GATCCTTCTGGGAGTTGGTCAATGATATCACTTCCAATACCGTAACTTCCTCCAATTAGCAAATATGTTTTATTCATGATGTTGTTTTAAAAATTTCGTTTAATGCTTTTTCTCTATAATCAAATATTTGCTTCACTTTAAAGCGGACAAAAAGCGCATGTGCAAACCAGCCTAAAGGACCCAATGGAAGCTTATAATCTACAATATCTTCCATAATAACACCATTGGCTGTTTTGTGTATAAAATGTTTGTGATGCCAAAAGGTATATGGCCCAAATCGTTGTTCGTCAACAAAATAAGCGCCCTCCTGCACATGTGTAATTTCAGTAACCCAGCGAAAGGGAATGTTTAAAATCGGTGTTAGTCTATATTGAATAATCTGTCCGGGGTACATGCTGCGGTCTGCACCAGAGAGGATATCAAAGCCCATGTAATCTGGTGTAATTCGTTTTAGGTTCTTAGGATCTGAAAGAAATTCCCAAGCTTTTTCCATTGATATTGGCAATTCTTGTTTGGAAATATACTGGTACACGTTGCAGGTTTTTATGCAAATATACCTATTTTGTCTAACGATAATTTAATAAGATTAAACAAAATTATCAACCAAACTTTTTCTTGAGAGCTTTTTCTGTTTGAAAAAGAGATATAAAAGGGTAAAGAGTAGTCAAAATAATAGCGATCCATATTCCTACTTTTCCAGATTCATAAAGTATAAATGGTACACATGTTAAAAGGCAGTAATAACCGGATTGGATGATATATTTTGATGATTCTTTTTGTGCAAAATCCCAATGCGCTTGACTTTTTTTTGAGCGAGATGTACGATAGCCGTAAAAATCGTTGATTTTTTTTGGTGGATAGCGAAATACAAGTCGTCCTGTGACAATGTATATAAGTCCGCAAAGAACACAAACAAAGATTGGAGGATTATCCAGCATCTTTTATAATTACGAAATATTTAAACAATACTACGGCAAGTGTCATGCCAGCAAAGGGTGCGGTGAGGTATAGCCACATGGGCTCCCAATGGTTTCCAACAAATGCAGGTCCAAACGAACGCGCAGGATTCATTGAGGCATTGGTAAGGGGGCCTGCAAACATTGCCTCCAGTAAAATCACACTACCAACCGCCAACCCTGCTGCAGGTCCTATTTCTTTGCTGCCTGTGCTTACATGAAGGATTACGATCATTAGAAAAAAGGACAGCAGAAATTCAAGCCAAAAGGCACTTTGATGTGGTATACTGGGTATGGTTGCGCCAATAATTACACTTTTTGGGATAATAGCTTTTACTGTTATGCTAGCTGCTACGGCTGCTCCAGTTTGGGTAATTATGTAAGCAGGTACTTTTTTCCAGGGGAAGCGTTTCGCAAGTGCAAAAGCCGTGGTTACTGCTGGATTAAAATGTGCGCCAGACTGCGAACCAAAAGCATAAATCATCACCATTACAATAAGCCCCCATGTTATGGCAACCCCTTCGTGGGCAACATTACCTGTAGTTTCGTTCACGGCCATGGCAGCCGTTCCGCAAAAGACCATTGCAAAGGTTCCAATAAATTCAGCGTAAAGTGCAGTGTAGCGTTTCATGCTGCTAAAATAATAATGATAAAGTTAGCTTAATATTATTTAAATACGTTTGCCTGTGCTTATTACATAGAGGATATAAGTAAGGATAACGATTATGATTTCCCAAAACAAAATATAGTAAGGCCAATCGCCTATGATTAGTGGATTACTGACATTGGGTGCGTATGCAAGGTACATATAGTTGGAATCTATGATAAAATTCAAAGGCATTACAATAGCCAGTAATATGTTGAGGTAAATCACAACTTTTAGCCAAGAATATTTCGTCAACTTATAGCCAAGATTTTTGAACATATATATTGGTAATAGCATAATACCACCGTGCGATAGATAATACTCTAGGTATTCATAATTAGTACCATCAAAATTGTTTATTTGTGGCGTGAAAAAGGCCTGAAACGCTCCAATAATACCAGCATAATATAAAAACTCAAAAAGCCTATTATTTTTAGGAATGAACAGAATAAAACAAGCGATGAGATTTGAAACGCTGCAAAGGTGCATGGGTAAGTTATCACTAATATTCCAATAACCATTGATGATATTACGTGTGTGACCTGTGATAGTTATAATGATTAAAAGTATAGATATAAATACACCCATTAGCAGCTGATACTTAGCTGAGATGCGCTTACCAAAAAATAGATAAGCAGACATAAGAAACAGCGTCAACAGACAATTTCTTATCCATTCACCGGAGAGAAATTCAATGATATATGCTTTTGGCTCAGTCATTATTGATTATTTATATCTTAAAGTAAATATAACAATATTGAAAATAGATCGATTTCTATTATTTGATTGGTGACAAATAGGGAAGCAGTAATTGATATATTTTTTCAGTAGGCAAACCCAAAACATTAGTATAAGAACCCAATATTTTGGATATTCCAATCAATCCAATCCAATCTTGTATGCCATAACCTCCTGCCTTATCCAAAGGCTTGTAAGTTTTGGCGTAATGAATAATATCTGCTTTCAACAATACAGCCATACTCACTTTTGTTGTTTCATGAATGCAAGTTTGTTTTTCTTTGGAACTCAAACAAACAGATGAGATAACCTCGTGCGTTTTACCAGATAACTTTGATAGCATCTCAATAGCATGGACTTCATTTTTTGGCTTACATAGTGCGTTATTTTCAAACCATACAATGGTATCTGCAGTAAGTACCAATTCTTGTTGCTGTAGTTGTGGCTGATGTGCCTTTCCTTTCAATAGTGCTAAAAAATCAGTGATTTCAACGCCTTTTAGTTCTTGTGGATATATCTCCTCTACATCTAAAATACGTTGCTCAAAGACCACACCCATTTGTTGTAAAAGGTCCACGCGCCTGGGAGAGCCAGAACCAAGTATTAGTTTATACCTCATTTGCTGTCGTTACGAGCATTGGTGAGTATTCCCCACTTACCTTGCACCTTTAACACTTGTTCAATTATGTCTCGAACACAGCCTTTACCACCTTTTTTATGTGAGATGTAGTCAGCTGCTGCTAAAACTTCTGTAACTGCGTCGTTTGGACAACATCCAAGTCGTACCAGCTCCATTGCTTCAATATCAGGGATATCATCACCCATAAACAGCATGTTTTCAAAACTTATATTGTTTTCTTTACTGTAATTGTGAAGTATATCTCCTTTTTGATGTGCACCCAAATACACATCTTTGACACCTAGTTGGTTTAGGCGGATCCTTACGGCTTCATTTGTGCCGCCAGAAATTATGACAACACCATAGCCAGCGTGAAGCGCTGCTTTGACCGCATAACCGTCTTTAGTATTCATGGTACGTATCATTTCACCATCGGGAAAAATGTTGATGCTGCCATCAGTAAAGACTCCGTCTAAATCAAAAATAAAAGTGGTAATATATCTAAATTCTTCTTTGTAACTCATTTGTTATGTGTTTTATAAATAGATTGACTCAAGGCTCGATACAATGCAGTTTCTTCGGCCGTCAAGATATCAATATGTTTTGACTGTGTCTTTATATCGTTTCGTTTAGCTGGACCAGTTTGATTTTTGGCTGCATCCAAGTCAAGGCTGCGGGAAAGCGTTTCTTTGATAATCGGATGGAGCAAGGTATGGGGGAGTGCTGCATTTGAAGTGATTTTTTGGCTAATACCCAGAAGGTGGTTGCAGAAGTTATTTGCAAATACGGCTGCTGTGTGGAGGTGCAGTCGCTGTTTTGTGGTCATATAATAGACTTCATTGCTCAATTGCCGTGCAAGATTTTCTAGCATATCTAGGTCAGTACTATATTTTGTTTCAAAACAGATGGGAATGTTTTCCCAACTTAGCTTTTGGTTTTGTGAAAAACTTTGTAATGGATAGAAAACCCCGCTGCGTTTATGGGGCGCCAGTGCATCTATTGATTGGGCTCCCGCTGTATGTACCACCAAAGCGTTTGTCGTAAAACTTTGTGCGACTTCAGAAATGTGGTCATCTGAAATGGCTAAAATGCAAATGTCCACTTCAATATCATTTTGGAACCTATTAAAATAGGGTGTGGTGTTTGCTAGTGCTAAATTTTCTTTTCTACCAATCCATTGAACACAGGAAATGGCTTCTAATCCTTTAAAGGCTTTTATGAAATGTGTGGCAAGGTTACCAGTACCAAAGAGTGCAATACGCATCATTGTTCAAAATTACAAATAACTAAATACTTGCAAATGACTTTATATGAATTTCATTAGGTTTGCACAAAATTCGATATGAAAACAAATCAAACTTTCACAATCATTAAGCCTGATGCAGTCGCAAATGGCCACACTGGTGCGATATTGAGTAAAATTGCTGAAGCAGGCTTTAGATTTAAAGCATTAAAGATGACACGCTTGTCTCAAACAGCTGCAGAAGCTTTTTATGCTGTTCATAATGAACGTCCATTTTTTAATAATTTGGTTTCATTTATGGCAAGTGGTCCTATTGTAGCCGCAGTGTTGGAGAAAGATAATGCAGTTGATGATTTTCGTACTCTAATAGGCACAACCGATCCAGAAGCAGCAGCAGAAGGAACCATTCGTAAATCTTTTGCAACTTCTGTTGGTGAGAATGCGATTCACGGCTCTGATAGCGATGAAAACGCAGTAATTGAGATTGCTTTTCACTTTACAGAAAGTGAGCAGTTTTAACGCAATACTAGTTTAGTAATACAATCTTTTTTTAAGCCCTCATTGAGCATGGCAATGATATTGTCTTTTCCGTAATTCAGTTCCTCGCGTAGTACGGAGGATGAAATGCTTACGTATAGTGTGTCTCCTACCAATTTAACGGATCTGGTGTAAGCTTGTACTCCAGGACCCATTAGTTCTGCCCACAAAGCCGTCAACTTGACATTACCAAGGCCTTTTTCAATCTTATTATTTGACTTAAATTGACGTAGCACGTCTTCTATGCTTTGTGGTTCATCTTTTCGTGCGCTCATGGTTGATATTTAATATAATGAAAGACGACACCTCGAGCATCTTTTAGCTTTAGTTTGTTAGCTGTTAATTCCGTGATTTCTTCTTGCCAAATTTGGTTTTGTTTGCTGTATGTAATAATGCATTTATTTTCCAAAAAAGCAATGCTGAATGCCACAAAATCATTGGAATTATTAAATTGATTATTTAAAAGGGGCTTTAGTTTTTTTCTAATACCATTTTGGTTATCAAGTCCAAAAAAATCTACGTCAACATTTGATTTGTATTGTTTTTCTTCACCGCTTGGCGAAACTGCTTTGTAAATACGCCAATAGCCATTAAGTTGATCTATATCTGCTGGTTTTATATTGGCAGTACAGCTTATCAAAAGCAAACATAAAAGAGAATATGCTGTTCTCATAAATGATGTAATTGGAAGGCTTGTTTTGTTTTTTTTATAACTGACTCTGTTCGTTCGGGATGGGTATCGGTAATAAATAGTTGGCCAAAATAAGATTCGTTTACCAGACTGATGATTTTTGAAACACGATCTTCGTCTAGCTTGTCAAAAATATCATCCAAAAGTAGTAAGGGTGTAACACTCGTAATTTGTTTTAGCATATCAAATTGCGCCAATTTTAGTGCGATTAACAAAGATTTACGTTGACCTTGGCTACCAAATTTCTTTATGGGGTATCCTTCAATTTGAAACACCAAATCATCTTTGTGAATACCCACGGTGGTGAATTGTGCCATACGATCTTGAGTTGCAGTGTTTTTAATTAGCTTACCAAAATCTTCTTCTAATAGTTGACTTTTATATGACACGCTTACGTTTTCTTCAACACCACTTATGGCGGCATATCGCTTTTTAAACAAAGGTTCAAAAGTTGATAGGTATTCGACTCGAGTTTGGTGAATGGGTGATCCTAGAAAGACCAACTGGTCGTTATAAATTTCTAATGTTTCATTTACTGCTTGCCCATAGCGCCCCATTTGCTTTAGCAGGGTATTACGATGTTGTAATACTTTCTGATATTGAATGAGTTGATGCAAATAGGCTTTGTCAGCTTGTCCAATCAGACGATCGATAAAGCCTCTTCTTGTTTGGCTGCCTTCGTTTATTAGGTCTACGTCGGATGGAGAAATCATTACAGTAGGTAGCAAACCGATGTGATCTGAAAGTTTTTTGTATTTCTTACCGTTTCTAATAAATACTTTCGTTGCTCCACTTTTGAGTAGACATTCGATTCGTTCCATACTTTCATTACGCTCAAAGTGGCCTTCAATGCGCATAAATTCGGCCTGATGTTGTATCGTATGGGCATTTATAGCAGAAAAATAGCTACGTCCCATGGCCAAATGGTAGATGGCATCCAGCGTATTGGTTTTTCCTTTCCCATTATTCCCAACAAAACAATGAATAGGTGTATTAAATGTATAACTTGCACTTGACACGTTTTTGTAGTTAGTAATCTCGAGGGCGTTAAGACGCAAATTGCTCATAAAACAATATATATTTAATAAGCATCCAAAATAAACATTTTGGTGGCAAGGTGTATTGGAATAAAAATTTTATTTTTGCGTTAATAACATTTTAAAATGGCTACGTACAAAAAACGGGGAGGTAAATCAAAAATGCCCCAACAACAAGCAACAAAGCAAGAGAGTGTAACAGCTGAAGTATTTTCAACACTTGACACTTCTGCAGGTCGTGCAGAGGCTTGGGTCTCTCAAAACCAGAACTATATCCTATCTCTTATAGGCCTAGTCGTAGTTGGAGTATTTGCTTATTTGGCCTTTGAAAACTATGTAGCTAAGCCCATGCAAGAAGAGTCTACTAACCTAATGGCACAGGCACAAGACCACTTTAATAAAGCTTTGGATGATCCAACCTTGCAAGATTCTTTGTTTGTTCTCGCACTTGAAGGTGATGGGCTAAACCCCGGATTTATAGAAATCATCGACAGTTATGGTGGTTCTGCGGCTGCTGAAATTGCCACTTACAATACTGGTATGATATATCTTCAGCGTGGGAAGTATGATTCGGCTATTAATTATTTAGAAAAATTTTCTTCAAACGATCCTGTATTGGGCGCACTTGCACTTGGCGGAATCGCAGACGCATTTACAGAACTAAACCAACTTGAGGATGCTTTAGGATATTATAAAAAAGCAGCAAATTATGCTGATAACGATATGACAAAACCTCGTTTTTTACTTAAAGCTGCCCAAGTAGCATTAAGTTTAAATTTTAAGTCTGATGCTGAATTTATGTTAGAAACTTTAGCTGCAGACTATGCAGAAACTCCTCAGGCAAAACATGTCGAGGTTCTATTAGCACAAGCCCAAAACTAGTATGGCGACGGCACAACACGTTCCTTTAAATTTGGATGTAGTGCCTAGTGCAGCTGCTCTTCGAATTGCCATTGTTGTTTCTGAATGGAATAACGAAATTACAGAAAATTTATTTCAAGGCGCCCGTGCTGTACTCGAGCAAAAGAATTGTACTGATATACTACGTATAAACGTTCCTGGTAGTTTAGAATTGGTATATGGATGTAAACTAGCCATGGATGCAGATTACGATGCTATTATTGCACTAGGAAGTGTAATCAGGGGTGAAACTCCACATTTCGATTATGTGTGTGAAGCAGTGGCTCTTGGAATTAAAGACCTTAATCTTCAAGGTAAATCCCCAGTTATTTTCGGAGTACTAACCGATGATACCTTGTCGCAAGCACAAGCTAGGAGTGGTGGAAAGCTAGGGAATAAGGGTATAGAAGCTGCTGTTGCAGCTATCAGGATGGCAAAACTTGTTATTTAAAATACTTTAAAGGAACCCACAACATGCCAAAACATTCCCCGTTTGTTTTGCCAAGGTGTTTGTGGTGAATTTTGTGTGCGCGTCTAACGCCTCGTGCGTAGCGATTGTTAGCGTTACGCCAAATTTTAAAACGCTGATGAATAAAGATATCGTGAACCATAAAGTAAGCCAACCCATAAAAAAAGATACCTAAACCGATGGCGAGTCCAGACTCCAAACCATATTCCCCCCATAATATTACACATGTTATACTCAAAATCGCATAGAAAATAAAAAACAGGTCATTAAGTTCAAACCAAGAGTTATGGTTTTTGTGGTGGTGGTCTTTATGAAGCGACCACAAAAAGCCATGCATGACATATTTGTGGCTAAACCACGCCATAAATTCCATGACAAAAAAAGTTACAAAAAATACACTAATTTGGGCAATCAGGGACATGGTCTTGGATCTATAATAAATTAAATTGATAACGAATAAATGAACGCGCTAATACATCTACTTTTTGATAGTTCGGCACGCGAATTCTCTTGGATTTAATTTGTGTTGAGGGTGTTTTTTTGAGTTTTTTCAGTAGGCGGAGATAATATTTATATGCCGTGTAGACACCAAATTTAGCATCATTTGGTAATTGAAAAATGCCCTCTAAGCCAGCACTAAAGTCAGCTTCAATTTCTTTAATTATAGCCTGTTTTGAATCTTCATCGAAAGCATTCATATCAACGTTAGGGAAATAGGAGCGTTCAAGATGTTCGTGATCTGCTTTTAGGTCTCTTAAGAAATTAACTTTTTGAAAAGCCGACCCCAAATGCATGGCAGAATCTTTTAAAGATTTGAATAGTAAATTATCTCCTTTAACAAAAACTTTTAAACACATTAGGCCTACTACATCTGCAGATCCGTATATGTAAGCTTTATACTCTTCGTCACTCAAATATATTTTCTTAGATAAATCCCAATTCATACTTTTCATAAAAGAATTTATGTATTCGCGATCAATTTTGTAGCGGTGTACCGTTTCTTGAAAGCTGTTTAAAATGGGGTTTAGGCTAATTCTGTCTGTAAGTGCTTCTTCTAATGATCGCTCAAAACGGTTAAATAATTCTGCTTTATTGTAATCATGGAAAGAGTCCACAATCTCATCTGCCAAACGGACAAAACCATAAATATTGTATATATCTTGACGGATTTCATTAGAAAGTATACGAGTTGCTAATGAAAAGGACGTACTGTAGGATTCAGTTACTAGTTTACTACTCATATGAGAAACATGGTCGAATAGCGATTTCATATTTTTACATTATTACTTGTAAATATAAAATAATTATCTTGTGAATTTACCCCAAGGAATAAAATGTTAGGTATTTACTAAACAACATTCAGAGCATAAATCACATCATCGATAGACTTAAATTTACGTATTTTGTCGGGCATTTCATCTGACATAAATTTAACTTGATATCCTAAAACCCATAATTCGCTATCAATATTTTCAATGATTTCTGAATTAAAGGTATTTAAATATGCTTTGATTTTGTCCTGCGATGGCTCAATAGTGAAGTATGAGATGAACGTAATTGGTTCACCTATGTCAATTAGATTACTTAAGCTTTTGATTGGAACGGACTGACCCAAAAATACACATTCAAAACCATTGTTTAGAACTTCATATTGTAGATACAACAGACCTAACTCATGAATTTCGTTGTCCGGAAGAAATAAAACAAACTTACGATCAGTTCTTCGGGTGGATTTTTGTTGTAATTCCTCGCACATGGCGTGGATTTTTTGTTTCACCAAGCTTGTAATAAAGTGTTCGTGTGACGGGCTAATTGAATTTGTTTGCCATAAAACGCCCAATTCGTTCATTAATGGAACAAATACGTTTTTAAACACCTCGCTAAATGAAAATTGTTGCAGTAAATCATTAAAAGTTTTGCTAAATAACCTTTGATCAAAATTAATCATAGCAAGTTTAAACAAACCCATGGACCAATCATCTGCATTTTTGTTTATGGTAAGTTTGTGAACATTTTCATTTATTTCTTGTGGGCTGAGAATGGCTATTTTAGAAATCTTGTGACCATTATTGTATAAAAGGGTAACATTCAAAAGCTTTTGAAGATTTTCAAGATTGTAAAGACGTATGTTGGTATTAGTTCGTTCCGGTTCAAATAGGTTGTAACGCTTTTCCCATATGCGAATCGTGTGTGCCTTGATCCCAGAAAGATGTTCAAGGTTTTTTATACTAAAATTATTTTTGACACGATTCATTTGTTTAATGTTTTATAAACATAATTAAACAAAATTACAAAAAAAATGAATATGCAGGACTGAAAATAAAAGAAAGATGTGCGCACGAGAGGAATCGAACCTCCACGGGATTTAACTCCCACT
>CENP01000076.1_pt1 | contig 10212 bp, 9 predicted proteins | sample 361281 | NCBI WGS metagenome assembly CENP01 (sample SAMEA2591122, study PRJEB7988) | marine metagenome | biome: marine biome (ENVO:00000447); feature: deep chlorophyll maximum layer (ENVO:xxxxxxxx); material: saline water (ENVO:00002010), including plankton (ENVO:xxxxxxxx) | depth 70 m
GGCGAGCGTAAAATCATTACTTATTTAACTCACCCTATTCTAAAGGGATTATCTTCAGCCTTTAGTGAGCCTGACTGATGTATAGAGAGATGGAATAATGCATTTAATAAAAAAGCTAACCAATTAGGTTAGCTTTTTTTACTAATAATATTTATTCTGACATTTAGGAAGAATAGTACATTTGAAATTCTACTGGATGAGTAGTATGTTCGAGAGCATGAACCTCTTCCATTTTAAGGTCAATATATCCATCAATTTGATCATCCGAGAAAACATTTCCAGCCTTTAAGAAATCCCGATCTTCATCAAGTGCATTGAGCGCTTCGCGGAGAGAACCGCATACTGTGGGAACATCGGCTACCTCCTCAGGGGGAAGTTCATAAAGATCTTTATCCATTGCGTCGCCTGGATCAATTTTGTTTTGTATTCCATCTAGTCCTGCTAATAGCATCGATGAAAACGCTAAATAAGCATTTGCAGTAGCATCCGGAAAACGAATTTCCACACGTTTTCCAGCTGGAGATGCGGAGTACGGTATTCTGCAGGATGCTGATCTGTTGCGGGCTGAATAGGCTAGCAAAACTGGAGCCTCAAAGCCTGGTATCAAACGTTTATAACTATTTGTTGATGGATTTGAGAATGCGTTAATGGTTTTTGCGTGCTTTATAATGCCACCAATGTAATTAAGGGCTGTTTCAGAAAGATCTGCATAACCCGACCCCGCGAAAGCCGGTTTTCCATCCTTCCAGATAGATTGGTGAGTATGCATCCCGGTGCCATTGTCGCCTATAATTGGTTTTGGCATGAACGTAGCCGTTTTTCCATAAATATGGGATACCATTTGCACAACATATTTATATGCCTGCACATTGTCAGCACTCTGAACTAAAGTCGCAAATTTGATACCGAGCTCGTGCTGGGAAGGCGCTACTTCATGGTGATGTTTTTCCATGGTGACACCCATTTCTTGTAAGGTGGTTACCATTTCTGATCGTAGGTCTTGACCTGAGTCAACAGGTGGGACAGGAAAATAACCACCTTTGACACCCGGGCGATGACCTATGTTGCCGTCCTGGAATTCTTTTCCAGAATTATAAGGGCCTTCCTCGTGATCGATCTTGTAAAACGTATGGTTCATTGATACTTCGGAACGAACATCATCAAAAACAAAAAATTCTGGTTCTGGACCAAAATATGAGGTATCTCCAATCCCGGTACTGTTAAGATACTGTTCGGCTCTCTTTGCCGTTGAACGTGGATCTCGGGAATATAGCTCTCCTGTCATCGGATCGCGAATATCACAAATCATAATCATCGTTGGTTGAGCCGCAAATGGATCCATCACACAGGTCGTTGCATCTGGTATTAAAGCCATATCTGACTCATTAATTGCTTTCCAACCGGCAATTGACGATCCATCAAAAAAAATTCCATTTTCAAATGCATCTTGATCAATTGTTTCTGGGAGTTGCGTAAGATGTTGCCACTTTCCCCTGGGATCAGTAAATCTTAAGTCAATATGGAGAACATCGTTTTCTTTAACAACTTTAGCAACGTCTTCCGGAGTTTTGCAGTCAAACGACATAATGTTTGTTCCTTTCTTAATAAAAATTGAGATAATAATGTTTAAATAATAGTTATCAAATTAAATAGCCTCAGATCCTCTTTCACCAGTACGAATGCGAATAGCCTCATCTATCGAGCTAATAAAAATTTTACCGTCACCTATTCTGCCTGTATGAGCAGACTTCTGAATTGCATCGATAGCTACATCTAATTGGTCATCATCAATGATCAATTCAATTTTCACTTTTGGTAAAAAATCAACAATATACTCCGCACCTCGATACAACTCAGTGTGACCTTTTTGACGTCCAAAACCTTTGGCCTCGATTACCGTTATCCCTTGTAAACCAATTTCTTGAAGCGCTTCCTTGATTTCATCCAATTTAAATGGTTTTATAATAGCTTCAATTTTTTTCATATCACACCTTTTCCTAAAAGAAACAATTTCTATTAAATTTTTTAGCTTCAGTCAAAACAGCTCAGCTTTGCGAATAAGAAATAACATAACGTTCTGAATATAGCACGTCCCATGCCAGTTTTTAAGTTTTTCAAATAATAACAAAAAGCATATTATTCTGGGGGTTGATATTAAAATTAAGATTAAGCAATTATAGTAGTATGATTAAATAATAGGCAAATGCATTTTAAAGAGGCTATAACCAAAATCTTTTAAATTAAAGTATATTGTTTTATATGTAAACTCGGTGAGGAGATGTTGATAATTGAAAAAAACTAATCAGTTACTGGGTGAATATGGTACAACTATATTTACTACAATGTCAGCTTTATCGACAGAATTCAATGCAATAAATTTAGGTCAAGGGTTCCCTGATGTAAATGGACCTGATGATATTTTGGAGGAAGCAGTTAGGGCAATAAAATATGAGTCTAATCAATATCCTTCTATGATGGGTATAAAAGAACTACGGGAAGCGACTGCACAACACTCTAAGAGCTTTTATGATATTGATATAGATTGGGAAAGTCAGACAATAATTACTGCTGGTGCGACTGAAGCGATTGCGTCCTCGCTCTTCGGGCTTATAAACCCCGGTGATGAAGTGATAATGATTGAACCATTATATGATTGTTATTTGCCGTTGGTACGTCGTGCGGGGGGAATACCTAAACTTATAAGAATTGATCCCCCTAATTGGCAATTGCCATATGAAAAATTAGAAGCAATTTTTTCTCCAAAAACAAAACTAATTATACTTAATTCTCCAACAAATCCTGCAGCAAAGGTATATAAGTTGCAGGAATTAGAATTCATTGCAGCATTAATAGAAAAATATGATGCTTATGCAATCTGCGATGAAGTTTATGAGCATTTAACCTACTATGATGGAGCTAGTCATATTCCCTTAATGACATTGCCAGGTATGCACGAGAGATGCATTCGGATTAGTTCAGCTGGGAAGACTTTTTCAATGACTGGTTGGAAAATTGGTTACTCAATCGGTGCGCCCAAACTAATTGAAGCAGCTTCAAAAGCTCATCAATTTTTAACCTTTACGGCACCACCAAACTTACAATATGCGGTTGCACTTGGATTAAAAAATGAAAAAGAATACTTTTTTAATTTAGGAAAAGATATGAAATTAAAACGCGATTTGCTTACCAATGGTCTCGAGCGTATTGGGTTTAACGTTCTTAGGAGCGAGGGGACCTACTTTTTAGTTGCAGATTATTCGCCCTTAGGTGATTTTGGCCGAGACATTGAATTTTGTAAAACTTTGATTAAGGACGCTGGTGTTGGCGCTGTTCCTTTTAGTGCTTTTTACCAGAAAGGTGTCAATGATCGTTTAAACAATTTCATTAGGTTCTGTTATTGCAAGAAAAGCGATACATTAGATACAGCTATCAACCGTTTGGAGAAATACTTTGCTGCAAACTAGAAATTTTATAAAATTTTAAAAAAGGTTTTAAAAATGACTTTTACTTGACCCTCACAAACTTCAGGTTTACACAAAATACATATGGCGGATGTAGCTCAACTGGTTAGAGCACCGGCTTGTGATGCCGGGGGTTGGGGGTTCAAGTCCCCTCATTCGCCCCATTTTTCGAACTTTTCTATGTTTTACCGGATCCTGTCTTACTGGGGAACCGATAATAGAAGTTGCTTTTGGTCAAATTGCTAATAAATCAGGATGCGTATAACAGGCATCTAAGTCGAGATAATTGGGCTGCAATACCCAATCCCGAAAAAGTGCGTCTTTTTTGAAATACTTTTGATGTAGACGGAAACCTTCGGAACCACAGGTCCTAAATAAAAGATCAAGCTCATCGGAGAGTTTGCTTTCCGCATTTAAATACCCACGACCAATATTAGAAATTTCGGTTGATGAAATTGTATCCTCTGCCAAGTCGATTAAATTAGTGCCGGTGAGTGTCGAATTTGCAGTCGCAAGTCTTCGCATCAAAACGTAGGAGGTCACTAATCCTTCCCCAAAAATCCACCTTTTTACCTCATTAGCGCTAGAGTTACGGTTGGCTGGTAGATCGTGAGCAACAGCTGCACCTGGATGATATAAAGCCTTTAAGCCGGTCTCAGCAACAATTCTACCAACCCCGACATCTCCGTCGCCGGTAAAGTGAAATAGCTCTTTCGGCATGCCGCCCGGGTGAAAACCTCCGGCTTCAAGCATGACTTTGCGTCGTATGAGAAAGTTACTACCCCAAACAAAATCAACAGGGATTTCTTTTATCTTAGTACCAAAATCCAGCATACCCCAGAGCGCTGACCAAATGCCGAGGTTGTTCTCCAAAACCATATCTTTTTGCCAGCTTGGAGGCCTCTCTTCAAACTCGGGGATAATTTGACCAGTGGCTATACCAATTTCGGGAGACTCGAAGCTTTCTAGGACACATTTAGCCCAATCTGGCGTCGGGCGCACGTCATCATCAATAAAGGCTAGAATTTCACCGTTGGATTCAAATAATGCGCGATGCCAACCAATCAGTTGCCCTGGCCGTGGGTCAAAAATATATTTAAAATGTGGGAATATATTTGCATACATTTGGGATACAATTGGCGTTGAGTCGCTTGATCCATTGTCCGCGACAAAAATCTCAATTTGATCAAAGGAAATATTTAATTTAGCGATCGCGTCTATTGCCTTTGCCAATGATTGAGCACGATTTCTAGTTGATATGATAATACTAAGGTCCATTGCCTTGGGATTAACCATTGAGGAATTCGGCGACCGCACGCCTGACATCATTATTAATGGGGTGATGCGTAGGCAGATTTTTGAAATCAAAAATTAAAACATGGGAGAAGCCTAAAAAACGTTCTGAGTGGCTGTAATTGGAACGGTTTAGTAATTGTAAATAAGCTTTATAATGTTCTGCATATCCAGCATCTGATAGGATTAATTTGTTCGAACCAGTGTGAACTGGACCATTGGCGGCGACAATTGCCACAGCTTCCAAACGCCCATCATTATCTTCCCGAAAAAAATCAATGATGCCTTCAGTAAGTGAAGGGCAAATCGTATTAAAAAGATCATCGGCTAAAATTATGCCACCTTTGGATAGTGTAGCTGCTGCTAAGTTTAAATCATGTCGAACGCCATCACGTGAATGATCTCCATCAATGCTAAATAAACGTATATTAGTATCACCAAACTCGCGTGTTAAGTCGTAGTCGGAGAGGTCTTGGCTATTTGCGATGATCGGTTTAACAAGTTCAGCATCAATATCCATTTTTACGAGATTGGCGAACAGGTTGTTGGAGCTAAATTGCTGGTTTTCAACTTCTGTTTTGATACCTTGAATGCTGGGTTCTGAATTAAACACATCAACTGCAAATGCGATTTCATTATGGCGTAAACTATGACAAAGCAGAATTAAGAGTTTGCCATGGAAGACACCAATTTCAGCAATATTGCCCGAAATTTTAAGCTCGTCTTGGATGTCAAAAATTGAACAGATTACTGAAGCGGAGCCAGATTGTAAATAGCCGTGTACTTGTCGCGAGCCTTCAGTCATATAATAATCTAGTTTCTCTGGATTAAATAATTTTTGCATGATCAATAAATTCTCGTTTAAAGGAAGTCTTAAGGCAAGATGTTATTAGTTTTTAAATAGAATAATTCCTAATTTAGGAGGAAAATATTGTTTTACACTAGTAAAATAAACCTTCAGGCTGGTTATAGAAAAATTCCCCGTATGAGAGCCATTTGAGATTATTTTGAATCCTTTTTGAGGCCGTTGTTTGTTGATTACATTTATTTTCGAGAGAAAAAGTAACTTGAGGGGTGCTTTTTTTATGATTTTATCGGCTGCAAGTTTTGCAGCAGCGCATGCCGGAGTAAGGGAACTCTCTGACGAAGTTCATCCGTTTGCCACGGCATTTTATAGAAATGTATTTGGTATTATATTCTTACTACCCTGGTTATTAAAAAATAATTTTGCCGTGTTGAAAACCAAACATTTGAAATTACACACTCTAAGGGGCATTTTAAATTCGGGCTTTATGTTAGGATTTTTCTTTGCACTAAGCCTTATTCCAATCGCTGAGGCCACAGCCCTAAATTTTACGGCTCCACTATTTGCGAGCCTATTGGCTGTAGTCGTGTTGAGAGAATTTGTAGGTTGGCGACGTTGGGTAGCCCTTCTCATTGGCTTTGCAAGCACGCTTATTATCTTGCAACCGGGTGCCGAGATTATCAGTTTTGGGGCTATTCTTGTTTTGCTTGCCTCTCTCTCTTGGGCAGGTTCCATGATAGCGTTAAAAAAATTAAGTAAAACTGAGAGTAGTATCACTTCGACACTTTATCTTGTTTTAGTTCTTACGCCGGTAACATTTATTTTTGGTTTTCCACATTTTAATGTTCTAAATTTTGAACAAATAATTTGGCTTATCGAAGTAGCTATTACTTCAACAATGGCGCAATATTTCCTCTCGGAGTCATTAAAAAATGACGATGCTTCAGCTGTTGCTCCGTATGATTTTTCGAGGTTAATTTGGGCAGCAATATTTGGATATATTCTTTTCGATGAAGTGCCTACTATATGGGTGTGGCTTGGAGGTGCTTTAATCTTTGCTTCAGTGGCATATATTAGTTATCGCGAGACAAAAAATAAAAGAGAGTAATTAATTTTATTATTGGAATATTTCTCTAGATCAAATGTTTATTATAATAGACTAAACTGCAACATTTATTGCTTTAGTTTTCTTGTTAACATTTTTTTATTACGGTGAGATGATGACTTTTAGCTTTTTAAACTACCTGCCCGCAAGCATGCCCCGATGACCAAGCCCATTGGAAATTAAAACCACCGAGGTGACCCGTTACATCAAGAGCCTCACCAATGAAATATAAGCCAGTAACATTATTTGACTCCATGGTTTTCGAAGAGAGGCCCCTAGTGTCAATTCCCCCAATAGTGACTTCAGCCGTTCTCATTCCTTCGGAACCATTAGGTTTAAGTATCCAACCGTTAATATTATTTGCTAGAGTTCTTATTTTGTTGTCGGAAGTTTCAGCCAAATTACGCTCGCAAGCATTCCAAACAGCTATTTTTTGGGCAAGGCGTCTGGGCAATAAAGTTGAAAGAATTATTGAAACCTCTTTTTTTGAATTTAGTTGTTTAGATAAATTCAGAAACTCTAACGCATCTATTCCAGGTAATAGATCAATAAATATTACGCTGCCGTGCCTCCAGTAAGATGAAATTTGTAAAATGGCAGGCCCACTTAATCCTCTATGAGTAAAAATTAAACCTTCTTTGAAAGTTACGTTGTGGTATTTTGCCTCCGCTTCTAGCGAAATACCTACGAGTCCCTTGAGCTTTTCTAAGGTTTCTTGATTAAACGTTAATGGAACCAAACCTGCTCTCGGTTCAATAACCTTTAAACCAAATTGTCTTGCTATTTGATAAGCAAAACCAGTCGCACCGATCTTTGGGATTGAGGGTCCACCTGTAGCAATTACCAGTGAGGTTGCTGTAAATCTTCCTTTATTAGTCTCAACATTAAAAATATTTTGTGTTTTGCTAATTCGATTAATGCTAGTTTCAGTTTGAACAACAGATCCTTGCGATTCACTTAATAACATATTTGTTATCTGATTTGCGGAACCTTTACAAAAAAGTTGGCCATGATCACGCTCGTCGTAACTTATTTGATGTTTTTCGACTAAAGAAATAAAGTCGTATTGAGAATAACGCCGAAGTGCTGAAATGCAAAAATGAGGATTACTAGATAAAAAATTAGCTGGAGAACTATGGAGATTAGTAAAATTCGCCCTACCACCGCCAGATATCCTAATTTTCTCGCCAACCTTACTGGCATGATCGAGAACCAATGTTCTACGATCACGTTTAATTGCCTCTCCTGCACACATTAGTCCTGCGGCACCAGCACCAATAATAATGACGTCAAAATTATGCATACATACGGTATAATGGAAGACAAATAAAACGCCAAGCTGTTGGCAGCAAATATTATTTAAACTCATAAAATTAAAAAAAGGGATATATAATGAATGTTTTGTCGTATAAATTTATCTTGTTTTCTATTATAGATTTAAAATTAAAAGTTATTAAAAATCATACGTTAAATTATAAATTATTTGCACAGGTTTATCTAAACTCGTTTTAATGAAATTATTTCTATAATTGTTATTTTTTTATATCATCGGAATTAATTTTAGGAGACCTAAAGACTAAATGTGGAAAAATTTGTTCTGCGTGAAGTTTGTCTCTGCGTATTAAGTACTCCTCTACTGCTTCAAATGCACCAATACAGGTTGGGACTAGAGGATCGTCAAAGATTAGGTAGGCATCTTTAGTGAGGAATGGCTTAGCATTTTCGTATGCGAAGGCTACTGCGTCATATATATCACAATCGATATGTACAAGACTAATCTTTTCCAATTTTGCAAGTGTTTCTGGCACTGTTTCTTCAAATGGACCCTCTATAAAATTTAAATTACTTAAACCTAAATTGAGTGTGTAATTTTCTAATTCTTTTACATCAACCTCTTCAAAACTTCCTTCGCGGTAAGCGTCAACTTCTGGATTTGTTGAGGGAAACCCTCGGAAAGAGTCAAATGAAAATACCTTTGCATCTGGTATAAGTTCTTTTGCGACGATCGCCATAAATATAGCAGAGCCTCCTCTAAGGCTTCCAAACTCTACTATATGGCCGTTAAACGGGGAATTTGATAGATTCATTCTTAAAATTGTAAAAATATTCATGAGGTTTAGTGGGGTGACGATGGTCCTTGGCTTACCATTTGGTGATGGTGAGGTAGCTTTTTCAAAAGCATATTGAAATAGAGGATCTAAGTTGCAAAGTTCTCTTATATTTCCATATTTTAACCCACAACCCCGCACATACCCATCGAAAATCTCTCGACCTTTCCTTAGATCTCGTGGCATATCTCCTATGCCGCCTAAAAATGGTTTTAAATTAATTTTCCAATCATCCATCTTATTTTCCACATCCCTGAAAAAGATTAAGGAAATTTGTTATAACAGTTTTTTATATTCTTATTCAAATTCAAATAAAAACCTTCAAATTAAACAAAGAATAAAGAAACTGGCTGTCTAATTTTCGAAGTGTGTTCTGGAATTAAATATCTGGGATTAAATCATTTGATCGTTATTGTGATTTGAATTATATAAATTTAATTCTGATGTATTGTTAAGAAATTTACGGGCATGTAAAAACATCCCGTCCCGTTTTCTTGGGTGCTGATGAAATAATTTTCTAATTCATTCAACATATTTTTGTATATTTCTGGTGGAATTACGAAAGAGGCATAAAAAAATCGTGCCGTTTCACGGGCCAAAATATGAGACTTATCGTTAAGACTTAGAAGGACTGGTGTAATATTTATATCGTGGTTAATAAAAATTCTCTCCACTAGTTTTTTCACGCCTTTGGAGGTTCTAACCCGAGGGTCTCCGAGTTCTAATTTGCCATATTCAGGATATTCTTGTTGTGCGTGTCTGTATATAATATTATTGACTTCATCATAACCCGGTGCGGTTCGGCCATCTCCATCAATAATGGCCGCAAACATTCCATCTCTTTTGAGGACCCGTTTGATAGAAATGAGTGCTGGAACAATGGGGTCCATTAACGTCAACGCCCAGTGACATAATACGGCATCCATCGATGAATTTTCTATAAAGTTTAGATTTTGAGCCTGTCCTTGAAAAAGTCTAACATCCGTATGTGCCAGCCGTGAACGAGCTAGTTTGAGCTCGGCGCTACTTATATCCACTCCCGTATATTTTAGACTATTATTAAAGCGTTTGATGCATAGGTCTAAAAGAACGCCACTACCACATCCTAGATCTAAAATATTCGAATGACGCGTGTCATCAATCACATCAGAAAGTATGTCATAGCTATTTTTGCCGGTAGCATCTCGACACTTCCATGCGCATGTCTCAGTAAAACCAGCATTACTTTTATGAATAACAGCAAGATGATCAAATAAATCCGAGCTACTTGGTTTTTGTCCGCTTTCCACTCGACGGGTCCAAGCTGAAGCAACATTGACAACTTTATTCATTTTTTTCCTTTTTATTATTTTTATTGTCGTTTAAATGTGAATTCTGAAGAGTTAGAGAGCTAACCGCATGAATTCCTGTGGGAATGAAAATTATCTATTAGAAAATATT
>CENP01449820.1_pt1 | contig 10212 bp, 10 predicted proteins | sample 361281 | NCBI WGS metagenome assembly CENP01 (sample SAMEA2591122, study PRJEB7988) | marine metagenome | biome: marine biome (ENVO:00000447); feature: deep chlorophyll maximum layer (ENVO:xxxxxxxx); material: saline water (ENVO:00002010), including plankton (ENVO:xxxxxxxx) | depth 70 m
TGAATAATGTAAAGTAAAGATATGAAATAATTTTACTTGTTTTATTCTATATTGATTTGTATATTGTTAATGTTAGTTTTATTTTATTTACAATGTTAAACATCGATGAATTTCTTTTTCGATTAGATAAAATCATGGATAATCATCAATTAAATGCATCTGCCTTTGCAGAATTAATTGGAGTCCAGCGTTCTTCTGTTTCTCATATTCTTTCAAAACGAAATAAACCTAGTCTAGATTTTATTTTAAAAATATATTATGCTTTTGAGGATGTGGAGCTAAAATGGCTATTATTTGGGGAAAAGGATTTAATTGAAGCTCCTTTGCTAAATCATGATCTACAAAATAAAGAAGATGTAGTAGATAAGGATGAGAATTATAATGTATCTGAAAATGGAACAGTTCATAAAATTACTTCTAATATTATAGAAATCGTTCAATTTTATGAAGATGGGAGCTTTCGTTCATTTTTACCCAAAACTTAGTACTTTTATCGCCGATGAAGCGATTATATTTTTTACCACTAATTTATTTTTCTTGTTACTCGATTGATCGTGACTGTGAAAACTTTCAGCAAGGGCAATTTAAGTTTACTCAAATAATAAATGGAGAGTTAAAAAATTCATATTTTACTCGTGATTCACTTTATGAAATTGAAAATTTTGAAGGAAAGATTGATACTGCCACTATTCGCTGGGTAAATGACTGTGAATTTATTCTCACTAAACTAAATCCAACATCTAATCAAGATAAACGCCCAATTCAAATGCGGATTATTAGCACAAATAAGGATACCTATACATTTGAATATTCATTAGTTGGCGATAAAAAGAATAAACAACGTGGTACAATACAAAAAATAAATTAGAGTGTTTTCTCCTGATATTATTGCAGCCTTTCTTACACTAAGTTTCCTAGAAATAGTTTTAGGTATTGATAATATCATTTTTATTTCAATTTTGGCCAATAGGTTTGAGGAGGAAAAACAAAAAAAACTTATTCAAATTGGTCTTTTACTTGCAATGTTTATTAGAATTGCTATGTTAAGCGGGATAACTTATTTAATTCAAATGAAAACCACTTTGGCAACGATAAATTTGTCCTGGTTTTCTTCTCAAATTTCAATTCAAGCTTTAATCCTTTTAGGAGGAGGATTATTTTTGTTACACAAGAGTACAATTGAAATTTTTAGAAAAGTTGAAGACATTAAGGATAGCTCAATAACAAGAAATAAAAAGGGTATGACATTTTCCAAAGCCTTATTTCAAATTGTATTAATTGATATTGTATTTTCTTTTGATTCGATACTAACTGCTGTTGGAATGACAAATGGCATCCCTTTTGCTCTATTTATAATGATAACTGCTGTAATTATTTCAATTATTATTATGATGGCATTTGCTTCTCCAGTCAGTAGTTACATAAATAAATACCCTTCACTACAGATTCTAGGATTGTCCTTTTTATTATTAATTGGATTTATGCTAATTGCTGAAGCTGCTCATATATCTGATACAAATATATTTGGAGAGAGTGTGGGGAAAATACCTAAAGGATATTTGTATTTTGCTATAACCTTTTCTTTAGGCGTTGAAGTATTAAATATGAAAATTAGAAAAAATAAAAGTTAAAAATCCATAGATATTTGAGGCTCATCATCAATATCTTTAATAGTTTCGTCAGATGAAACTTCAATATCCATGTGGTTATCCGTTTCTGTTTTATATTCGTATTCTAAGACTTTTTTGAGCTCAATACGCTTTATTTTTTTGTCTGTTAATTGATTGCCAAGAGCTTTAAATCCCTTCACAGAGATAAAATCCTCTACATTAATCTCCATGGGAGTTATTTGTTGTTTTCCTCTTGGTTTTTCAAAAATTATATTAAGAATGGGTCTCCATTCGGTACTGAAATAAATTAATTTTCCTTCTTCTTTAATGAAAGTTTCCTCCCGTTCGGGATGATCTAAAAGAAATCTTTTAATAAATGAGCGCCTTTTAATAGGATCAAAATAAATAGCTGTAAGAGGTTTTATAGGATTCCATTTTTCAATATGACTAACTTTATCATCAAAGTGTAAGCTTAATTCAGGTGAAACAGCCCGAACAGTACCCTGATATGTGATAATTAAAAGTTTGTCGTCTCCTTTGAAATCTCCGAGTAATTTACCTCTTTCTTCAAGGTTTATTCGACGTATTGTTTCGTCAAACCAAATTTTACGTGGCTTAAGTGTTGACACACCTTTTTCCTTTAATTCTACTCTACGAATAGGATATTTGGTTACAGTATTTCCACGAACAGAACGGCCTTTAATTTGAAGATCAGCAAAGTCTAAATCCCATTTAATTTTTTTGATTGAACTCAGGTTTCTTAATATTATGTTTACCACTTCAGCTTCACCATTTTGATTAGCTGAAAAATAAAGTACAGCAGATTGGGGTTTTCCTTGAGTTAAATCATAAATTTTTTCTCTAGTTACCCCAGTAACTGCAAAGCGTTTTATGAACGAAGTACCCCCTTTTCCATCCTTATAAATCATATTATAAATTGTTCTCTGATCTTTCTTCTTGAAAACAGCGGCATGTATTATATTTTTTCCAACAAAAACTTTACTTTCTACTTTAACTACCTGCATTTTTCCATCCTTAGAAAATACTATTATATCATCTATATCTGAACACTCGCAAACCATCTCATCCTTTCTCAAGGATGTTCCAATAAACCCTTCTTCACGATTCATATAAAGTTTTTGATTACGAACCACGACTTTACGAGCATCTACATCATCAAAAATTCTAATTTCTGACTTTCTCTCTTTTTTAGATCCGTAGGTTTTTTTTAAATGAATAAAATATCGAATAGCATATTCAATTAAATGATCTAAATTGTTCTTGACCTCTGAAATATTAACCTCTAGAGCTTCAATGTTTTGTTGTGCTTTGTTCAAGTCAAACTTTGAAATACGTTTAATTCGTATTTCTGTAAGTTTTATAATATCTTCTTTAAGAAAAGAACGTTTCAATTTTGAAACAAAAGGCTGTAATCCATTATCAATTAAAGATAATACCTGATCCCATGATTCAGCTTCCTCAATGTCACGATATATTTTATTTTCAATAAAAATACGTTCTAAAGAGGCATAATGCCATTGATTTTCTAAGTCTTCAAGCTGAACCTCTAACTCGCTTTTAAGAAGTTGAACCGTATTGTCTGTAGATATTTTAAGTATTTCAGAAACACCTATGAAGTTGGGTTTATTTTCAATGATTAAACAACCTAAGGGGGAAATTGATGATTCACAGGCAGTAAATGCGTAAAGTGCATCAATAGTTTTATCTGGCGAAATATCATTTGGAAGATGAATCAAAATCTCAACCGCTGAAGAAGTGTTATCTTCAATTTTTTTAATTTTAATTTTTCCTTGCTCATTTGCTTTTAAAATGCTATCAATTAAACTTGAGGTGTTAGTGCTAAATGGAATTTCATTTATGACTAAAGTTTTTTTATCCAATTGATTTATTCGTGCTCGAACACGAACCTTCCCTCCTCTTATTCCATCATTATAATTTTGAATATCAATTATTCCTCCAGTTTGAAAGTCAGGATAAAGAGAGAAACTTTTACCCTTTAAGTGCCGAATACTTGCATTGAGCAATTCATTAAAATTATGGGGTAGAATTTTAGTTGAAAGACCTACAGCAATTCCTTCTGCTCCTTGAGCTAATAAAAGCGGAAACTTAACAGGTAAATGAATGGGCTCTTTTTTTCTTCCATCATAAGATAACTGCCATACGGTCACCTTTGGACTAAACACCACTTCTAATGCAAATTTTGATAATCTCGCCTCAATATAACGAGATGCTGCTGCGCTGTCACCAGTAAGAATGTTACCCCAATTTCCTTGCATGTCAATTAATAACTCTTTCTGACCAACCTGAATCATTGCATCACCTATACTTGCATCACCATGAGGATGATACTGCATAGTGTGACCAACAATATTAGCAACTTTATTATATCGACCATCATCAAGGTCTTTCATAGAATGAAGGATTCTTCTTTGCACAGGTTTTAAGCCATCTTCAATTGCGGGAACTGCTCTCTCTAAAATTACATAAGAGGCGTAATCTAAAAACCAATCTTTATACATTCCAGTAACACGTTTTAAAGCATTACTGGGTTCTTTTTCTAAAAAATTTTCTTGCTCCTCCATCTTTTTTATTCAATCACTTCTATTTGCTCTTCTAAAAGGTCTAACTCTACTTTGAGATTATTAATAATGAACTTTTGTCTATCGGGTGTATTTTTTCCCATGTAAAAAAGTAATAATTCTTCTATTGTGGTTTGCTTATCTAGCATTACAGGATCTAGACGAATATCATCTCCAATAAAAAATTTGAATTCATCAGGAGAAATTTCTCCTAAACCCTTAAAGCGAGTAATTTCTGGTTTTCCCTTAAGTTTTTTGATTGAATCTTTTCGTTCTTGATCGCTGTAGCAATAAAATGTTTGCTTTTTATCTCGAACTCTAAATAAAGGTGTTTGTAATATATAAAGATGCCCCTCTTTTATAAGTTCTGGGAAGAACTGTAAAAAGAAAGTTATTAGTAAAAGGCGAATATGCATACCATCAACATCAGCATCTGTTGCAATCACAATGTTATTGTAACGTAGATCTTCCAGACTATCTTCAATGTTAAGAGCAGCCTGAAGTAAATTAAACTCTTCATTTTCATAAACTATTTTCTTACTCATTGAAAAGCTATTTAAAGGTTTTCCCCTTAAACTGAAAACAGCCTGGGTATTAACATCTCTTGACTTTGTAATTGATCCACTAGCAGAATCTCCTTCAGTGATAAAAATGGTAGATTCTAATCGGTGATCCTTTTTTAAATCAGATAAATGAACACGGCAATCACGTAATTTTTTATTGTGTAAATTCGCTTTTTTAGCTCTTTCTTTAGCAAGTTTTCTAATTCCTGAAAGCTCCTTTCGCTCCTTTTCCGCTTGAATAATCTTTTTTTGAATTGCTTCGCCAACAATAGGGTTTTTATGTAAGAAGTTATCCAGTTGAGTAGCTAAAAAATCTATTATGTAGCTTCTTACCGATGGCATACCTGCTCCCATCTCAGTTGAACCTAATTTTGTTTTTGTTTGGGATTCAAAAATCGGCTCCATTACTTTTATACTCAATGCAGAAATTATTGATTTCCTGATGTCAGAAGCTTCATAGTTTTTTCCAAAATACTCTCTTATGGTCTTTACAATACCTTCACGAAATGCTGCTTGGTGAGTCCCCCCTTGAGTAGTATGTTGTCCATTAACAAATGAATGATATTCTTCACTGTATTGAGATTTGCTGTGGCTTATAGCAACTTCAATATCCTCTCCCGTTAAGTGAATAATTGGATATAAAAGATCATTTTCAGTAGTTTGATCATTTAATAAATCCTTTAATCCGTTTTCAGAATAAAACTTTTCCCCATTAAGGTCAATAGTTAGTCCAGGATTTAGATAAACGTAATTTTTCAGCATGCGTTCAACATACTCCAAACGATATTTATAATTTTTAAAGATTTTACTGTCAGGTGTGAAAATAACCCGAGTACCTCTTCGCCTATTAGAGTTTTCTACAGGGAGGTCTTTAACTAAATTCCCAAATTCAAAAGTAGCTGATTTAATTTCTTTGTCTCGATTTGACTCTACCGTAAAGCTTTCTGATAGTGCATTTACAGCCTTGGTCCCCACCCCATTAAGTCCAACAGACTTTTTAAATGCCCTTGAGTCGTATTTACCTCCAGTATTCATTTTAGAGACCACATCAACTACTTTTCCAAGTGGAATCCCACGACCAAAATCTCGAACACTTACTACATTATCTTTTATAGTAATTTCAATAGTTTTGCCAGCACCCATGACAAATTCATCAATACAATTATCCAGAATCTCTTTTAATAAAATATAAATTCCGTCGTCTGGTGAGGATCCGTCACCAAGTTTTCCTATGTACATTCCTGGACGCATACGTATATGTTCTTTCCAATCTAGGGATCGTATGTTGTCTTCAGTATAGGAGGTTAACTTGTCCATTAAATTAAGTTACAAATATAGATATTGCATGGCTAAACAAAAGACCTTTACAATTCAAGAAATCAACAATTGCAATCATTTTTTTGTTAAAAAGTAATAAAACTCATTATTTAAAAAAATAATGATTTTTTTTATCATTTTTAATATATTATAGATTAATTATTGAATTGAAATATGGTTAAATCATCTATAGAAAACTCAACAGGACCTTTACTGCACACAGTCTTTTTTTGGTTAAAAAATCCCGAAAATCTAAAAGAAAGGGCCTATTTTGAAAAAGCAATCAGAAAATTAATAAACACCAATCCTCAAGCTATTGCAAATCACCTAGGTTTTCCAGCAGGATCTGAAAACCGAGATGTGGTAGATAACTCATTTACTTATTGCTACACAATGAGCTTTCCTAATTTAAAAGCACAAGATGAGTATCAAACTGATCCTTCACATCTTTTGTTTATTGAAGAAGCAAAGCATCTTTGGATTAAAGTTCGGGTATATGATTCAATTTCTATTTAACTAAGATAAAAAGTACTGAAACTTTCATTCTAATACATGCTAAAAAATATAGTTTAAGTTTTTGTTGACGGACAGCATTAAATATTAAATCGAAAATGCATGACATCTCCATCTTTAACTATATAATCTTTACCTTCCAGACGCATTTTACCAGCTTCTTTTACTTTTAACTCGGAACCAAATTTTTCATAATCATCAAAATTTATAACCTCAGCACGAATAAAACCATTTTCAAAATCAGTATGAATTACTCCTGCAGCCTGAGGGGCCAGTGTTCCAATTGGAATAGTCCAAGCACGAACCTCCTTTTCCCCCGCAGTAAAATAAGTTTGTTGATTTAATAAATCATAGGTCGATCTTATTAATTTAGTAGCTCCAGCTTCAGTTAGTCCCAGGTCATCAAGAAAAAGTTTACGCTCCTCAAAACTTTCTAATTCATTTATATCAGCCTCAATACTTACTGCCAGAACAATTAAACTAGATTCTTCTTTGACTAAAATTGACTTTACTTCATCAACATAAATATTACCAGTTTTAGCAGAACTTTCATCAACATTGCAAACATAAAGAACAGGCTTATCAGTTATCAATTGTAAGGGCCTAACATATTCTTTTCTATCATAGTGATTGAGATCAATACTACGGACATTATTTGATGCTTCTAGCTCTCTTTTTAATTTATCAAGTACAAACTTTTCTTTTACTGCTTCTTTGTTACCTGTTTTTGCCGAACGACTAACTTTTTCAAGTTTTTTATCTATGGTTTCTAAATCTTTTAATTGAAGCTCTATGTCAATTGTCTCTTTATCCCTTATTGGATTAACTGAGCCATCCACGTGTACAATATTATCGTCATCAAAGCATCTTAAAACATGAAGAATAGCATCTGTTTCTCTAATATTTGCTAGGAATTTATTGCCTAAACCTTCTCCTTTACTCGCTCCCTTAACTAATCCGGCGATATCCACAATTTCAACTGTTGCAGGTTGAACACGATCTGGTTTAACTAAAGCTTCAAGTTTTTCAAGTCTCTTGTCTGGGACATTTATAACACCAATGTTTGGTTCAATTGTACAAAAAGGAAAATTAGCACTTTGAGCTTTTGCATTTGATAAACAATTAAATAAAGTTGATTTTCCTACATTAGGCAAGCCTACAATACCCGCTTTCATAAAATGAATAATTTTGATAAAAATAAGGTTTCTTTTACTTTAACTTTTATTTTTATTAAATCTATTAAATATCAAATAATGTCGTATAGTAAATATTTAATAATTCATGCTGATGATTCGGGTTTAGCGTGGTCTGAAAATTATGCAACTCAAATCGGTATGCTTAAAGGAAGTATTTCTTCTACTAGTCTTATGGTGCCTTGCCCTTGGTTTTATGAAATGGCTAATTTTTGTTTACATAATCCAGAGTTAGATTATGGAATTCACTTAACATTAACTGGAGAGTGGAAAACGTATCCTTTTCGTCCCTGCCAATCAATAAATAATATACCTTCTCTGGTTGATAAATTTGGTCACTTTTATTCTAAACGAAATCTTGTACGTGATAAAGCAAAGACAGAAGAAGTTTATATTGAATTAAAAAGTCAGATTGAAACAGCTATGAATATGGGTTTGAATCCCTCTCATCTTGATTCGCATATGTATACTTTAGGTTTAAGACAAGACTTATTAGAAGTTTATCAGGATCTCGGCAGAGAATTTAAACTACCTATTTTATTGAGTAAAAAACTTATATCATATACAGGAGAAGACCCCAATAATTTTGAAATTGATGAAAAAATATGTTTAGAGTCGATTTTTATGGCATCATACAAAGATTTTGAGAAAGAAGATTTGTCATTTTTTTATAATAATGTTTTAAATAGTTTACCTGATGGATTATCAATTCTGTTGATTCACCCTGCTTTAAAAAGCACAGAAATGGATCAAATTACACTAGATCATCCCAATTTTGGCAGTGACTGGCGTTCTCAAGATGCAGTTTATTTTTCAAGTGAGGAGTGCAAAGAAAGATTAAAGAAAAATAAAATAAAATTAGTAAATTGGAAAAGTCCTGAGGTTATTAATCTTTTGGATGCATAAAACGCTGCTTTCCGAGTAGAATCGCTTCAGATTCCACATTTTTTTCATCAGGTATACAACAATCAACTGGACAAACTGCCGCACATTGTGGTTCATCGTGAAAGCCTTTGCATTCGGTACATTTATCGGTAACTATAAAATAATACTCATCAGAAACCGGTTCTTGGAAACTCTCAGCATTAACACCCTTTCCGTTTGGTAAAACAATATTACCTTCTAAAGATGTACCGTCTTTATAACGCCAGTCTTCAGCACCCTCATAAATAGCAGTGTTTGGACATTCAGGCTCACAAGCACCACAATTAATACACTCATCTGTAATGATAATTGCCATAGTTATTTTCTTCCTTAAATTAGCGCAAAAATAAGACCTTAAAAGTTCTTGAACAAAAGAAATGAATTCAAACTCAAAACGAATTAGCGCCTTAATTAATCTAGGTGATTACCTTAGGAGATTTAATAAAAATGATCCTATTTACACAGATTTACAAAATTGTGTAAAAAAGGCTATTACTATAAATGGATGGTTTACACAAGAAAACATAGAGAAAGCTTTTTCAAATTGGGCTATGGTCTTAGAAATAAGTAAAATTGAAAAATGGATAAATTCGTACAAATTAAGAGAAATTGATAAGCAGAGGAATATTGCTTTAATTCTGGCAGGAAATATTCCAATGGTTGGATTTCATGATATAATTTGTGTTTGGGTAAGCGGAAATAATGCCCAAATAAAATGTTCCTCAAAAGATAAAACCCTTCTTCCATTCATGACTCAGTTCTTAGAAAAAGAAGCCGGTATTTTCGCTTTTAATTATTTAGATCAACCTTTTGAAAATTTTGATGCTATTATTGCTACTGGATCTAATAATTCAGCAAGATATTTTAAATATTATTTTGGAAAGTATCCCCATATTATAAGAAAAAATAGAAATGGAGTTGCTGTTTTAAATGGTAAGGAAACAAAAAAAGAGTTAGAGAGTTTAGGCAATGACATACTCCAATATTTCGGTTTAGGCTGCAGAAATGTTTCAAAAATTTTTGTTCCTATGAATTATGATATCAATTTTATCTTTGGAGGTCTTTACTCTCATTCAAAAGTTATAGAAAATGTCAAATATGCTAATAATTATGATTATTATAAAGCAATATACTTGATGAGTGAGTATAATTTTCTTGAAAATGGTTTCTTTATGATAAAAGAAGATAAAGAATTTAGTGCTCCAATTTCGTGTTTGCATATTGAATATTACTCTAATGAATTAGAATTACAAGAAAATTTAAAAAATAATAAAGAATCTATACAATGTATTGTATCAAACATGAAAATTGAAGGACAAATTAATTTTGGTAGTTCTCAAAGACCTGATCTTTGGGACTATGCAGACGATATTGATGTCCTTTTGTTTTTAAATAGTTTGGGATAAATAATAATGTTAACAACTCCAAAAAAAAAAAATCTCTTAAAAGTTGAATTTATTTAACTAATCACAATCTTTGTCCTTTTTAAAAT